>Ga0335069_10001363_pt1 | contig 39548 bp, 30 predicted proteins | sample Lox_Sample_11_FD_206714 | JGI IMG/M metagenome (GOLD analysis project Ga0335069, IMG submission 206714) | Soil microbial communities from Loxahatchee National Wildlife Refuge, Florida, United States - Lox_Sample_1.1 | ecosystem: Environmental > Terrestrial > Soil > Wetlands | place: USA...
ACAGTTTTATCGGGAAATTGGAGGGCGGATCGGACACTTGACCGGAGTTGTCAGTCAGGGACGGATTTCAGAACTGCCGTTGACCGGAGAGCGGGGATGGGGCCCGCTGGATGGCGTGGAAGGCTATGTGCCGCGCACGGGTGAGGAAGTGTTGGCGGACGCTCACGAGGTGAGCGCGGACTATTTTCGGACAATGGAAATCCCGCTGATCCGAGGCCGATTCTTTTCAGCGCAAGACGCTGCCGGCAAAGCGCCGCCAGTCGCGATCGTCGATGCCCGATTTGCCCAGCGTTTCTGGCCTCACGAAGATCCCATCGGGAAGCATGTCTGGTCCGACCGGCGAAAACTGGCGACCATTGTGGGTGTGGTGGGAGCAGTGAGGCAATATGGTCTGGCTGACGAGGGTAAGATCACGCTTTATGAGTGTAGGGACTATGCACCTGGTTGTGCGCACGTCAACAGATCCAGCTGGCCTCACGGACGCGATCCGGAACGAAATTCGCGCGGTGGAACCCGATACCGTGATCTACAACGTGGGCACGATGGAGGCGCGGTTGCACGATTCGCTGGCGCGCCAGCGGTTCTCGACGGTGATGCTGGGGGCGTTCGCGGCATTTGCGCTACTTTTGGCGGCGGTCGGGGTGTACGGGGTGATGTCGTATCTGGTGGCGCAGAGTACGCACGATATCGGGGTGCGGATGGCACTGGGCGCGCAGGCAGCAGACATCGCCGGGCTGGTGCTCTGGCAGGGCATGATGCTGGGCGGGATCGGGATTGCGAATGGATTGATCGGCGCTGTGCTGCTGACGCGCGTGATGTCAAGTTTGCTGTTTGGAGTTTCGACGCACGATGCGGTGACGTTCAGTGCGGTGGCAGTGATTCTGGCGGCGGTGGCGCTGACGGCGACGCTGATTCCGGCAACGAGGGCGATGCGCGTGGATCCGATGGTGGCGCTACGAGAGGAGTGATTGGAGGATAAGAAAAAAGGAGGCGCAAAAGTATACATAATCTCCGTTATCGGAAATGAGATATGGGCCACCCTTAGAAGCCATAGAGACGTGCCGGGTTGTCGACGAGGATTGCCTTCCGCAGCGCGGCGTCGGGCACCCAGGCGGCGAACTGGTTGAGCAGGCGGCCGTCGTCGATGGCGAGGTGCGGAGAGATTTCCGCCGCGGGGCGCGAGGAGTTCGAGTTCGTGTGCGGCCAGTCGCTGCCCCAAAGAATGCGATCGGGGTTAGCGGCGACGAGCGCTTTCGCGAACGGCGCGACGTCTGGATAATCCGGCGGCTCGGCGGAAAGCCGGTACGCGGCGGAAAGCTTTACGTAACATTTGCCGGAACGGACCAGGTCGACGAGATTGGCCCAGCCAGGCTGCGCCAAACCGAGCGAGGCGCGCGCGCCGCCGAAATGATCGAACACGACCGGGACCGGCGACGGCGCGACCAGATCCATAATGCCAGCGATCACCGGGAGATCAGCATAGATTTGGATGTGCCACTTGAGGCGGTGGACGCGGTCAACCGCGGACCCAAACAACCGGCGGGCCACCTGCGGATCGGTCTGGCCCACAGTGGCTAGATTGAGGCGGATGCCGCGAACACCGGCGCGGTCCATCGCGTCCAGATCGGCTGCGGGAGTCTTTTCATCAATCACGGCGACGCCGCGCGCATCGCGTCCGCGTGCTTTCATGCCGTAGAGCGTGGCGGAATTGTCGGTGCCATAGAAACTCGGAGTGACGATGACGACACGCTGGATGTGCAAAGTGCGATGGAGCGCGGACATCTCGCCAGGCGAGGCGGGCTCGGGAGTGTAGACACGATTTTGTGTGAATGGGAATTTTGCCGGGTCGCCGATGATGTGCGTGTGACAATCGCAGGCGCCGGGCGGTACGGCGAAGTTGACGGGCGTGGCGGGGAGCGAGGCTTTGGAAGAGCCAGGCTGTGTCGAGAATGCGAGACCTGCGGCGGTTGCAAGGAGATCGCGGCGCGTAAGCATCGGCATGGGTATCGTACATCAGGCTTACGGTAATGGCGATGCAAAATCGGCGTACGCTGCGGTTTATAATCGTTGAATGTTAACCCCTACCGAAAAGATCTGGCACAACGGGCGTTTCATCGCCTGGAATGACGCGCGCATTCACGTGCTGTCGCACGTCGTGAGCTATGGGAGCTCGGTATTCGAGGGCATCCGTTGTTACGACACGCCCTCGGGACCGGCGATTTTCCGGGTTCGCGAGCACATCCGTCGGATGCTGGATTCGGCCAAGATCTATCGGATGGAGAATGTCGGGTTCACGGCCGCGGCGCTCGAACAGGCCATGCTGGAACTGGTGCGGGTGAACCACATGCCTTCGTGCTACATCCGGCCGATTGTTTTGCGCGCTTATGGCGAGATCGGCGTCAATCCGCTAAAGAATCCGATCGATGTTTACATAGCCTGCTGGGAGTGGGGTAAGTATCTGGGCGAGGAAGCGCTGGCGGAAGGCGTGGACGTGTGCGTTTCGAGTTGGAACCGGATCGCGCCCAATACCCTGCCCGCGCTGGCCAAAGCCGGCGCCAACTACATGAACTCGCAGTTGATCAAGATGGAAGCGATCAGCAACGGATATTCGGAAGGCATCGCGCTGGATGCCTCAGGCTACGTGAGCGAAGGGTCGGGCGAGAACATTTTCTTGGTGCGGGACGGAAAAATTCTTACGCCGCCGTTGGGCGCATCGGTGCTGCCGGGAATTACGCGGGATTCGGTTTTGCGGCTGGCTCACGATTTGGACATCCCGGTCACCGAAACCATTGTGCCGCGCGAGATGCTGTACATTGCCGATGAAGTTTTCTTCTCGGGCACGGCGGCGGAGATCACGCCGATCCGCTCGATTGACCGGATACCGATCGGCAAGGGGCGTCGCGGACCAGTGGCGGAGCGCTTGCAGAAGGAGTTTTTCGCGATTGTAAACGGAACCAAGCCGGATCGGCATGGATGGCTCTCGCTGGTGACACAAGCCGAACCGAGCCTGGCGGGAAAGAAATAAAAAACAGCGCAATCCGAGCCGGCCACCTCCCCCGAGATTTACCGCTCGGACTGCGCTGATGAGGAACTCATTCTTTGTAGCGTGCGGCGAACCTTGACGCCAGAAATATTTTTGCATTTTGTGCGTTTTTCAACAGCTTTATCGGTTAAATGGATGTTACATTTGCCGACTTCTAAGTGTGGCAAACCTGTGAATAAAGCAAACAGATGACAATTTGTTCAGGAATTGACGCGTCCAGCGGATCCGGGATCGAGATCCAGTGCGACGGAGAGACCATTGGGCAGGTGCATTCGGTGGCACATGGCCCCGCGAATTGGATCGCTCCGGGTTGGGTGGATATCCAGGTCAATGGCTTCGCTGGAGTGGACTATAACTCACCAAATACTTCCCACGACGAGATTGCGCGGTCGGTGCAAGTGCTCTACTCGGCGGGTGTGACACGGTTTTATCCCACGGTGATCACGGGCGGCCCGGATGACATGCTGGGCGCGCTGCGAAATCTGGCCCGGGCCAAGGATTCCCTGCCCGAAGGCGCGGCGATGGACGGGTTCCACGTGGAGGGGCCGCACATTTCGCCCGACGACGGGCCACGCGGCGCGCATCCCAAGCGCTGGGTACGGCCGCCGAATATTGACGAATTCTGCCGGTGGCAAGATGCGACCGGTGGGCGTGTTCGTCTGGTGACGCTGGCACCCGAGTGGCCCGAGGCGCCGAAGTACATCGAGGCCGTGACGGCGAGGAATGTGGTGGTGAGCATCGGGCATACGAACGCGGAAGCGCGGCACATCGCGGATGCGGTGAGCGCGGGCGCCACGATGTCGACACACATTGGAAATGGGGCGCACGCTGTGATGCGGCGGCATCCGAATTACATTTGGGAGCAATTGGCTGAGGACCGGCTGCGGGCCAGCTTCATTGTGGACGGCATTCATCTGCCGACTTCTTTTCTGAAAGTCGGCTTACGGGCGAAGGGATTAGACAGGGCGGTGCTGGTGACGGATGCGAGTGCGCCGGCGGGAGCGAAGCCAGGAAGGTACCGGCTGGGCGAGCAGGATGTGGACTTGACGCCGGACAATCGCGTGGTGCTGGCGGGTCAGGATCGGCTGGCAGGGTCGGCGCTGCGGATGGATCGGGGCGTGGAGAACCTGATGCGGCTGGGCGAGTTGGGCCTGGCGGACGCGGTGCGTCTCGCGACCGTGAATGCAGCGCGCGCGGGGCGAGTGCCGGCGCGCCAGAGTGGGCTCGTGGCGGGAGATCGCGCGGATTTCGTGCTCTTCGATTTTGATGAAGGGACCAAGTCCATCCAGGTGAAGGCTACGTACGTGGGCGGCGAGAAGGTATGGAGCGCATAGAAGAAGACCGGCCGGACGAACCGAAGCGGACCGGGACACCAGATCAGGAACCGATGCTTTATTGTCCGGTGTGTGCGACGCGCCTCACGCCACGAAAGTGCAAGCTCATTTGCGAGAAGTGCGGGTACTATATGAGCTGCGCGGATTATTACTAGGCTGGGTATCCGGAACGTACCCGAAAACCGGGTGCCCGGCCACTACAGGGAACTATGAGCAATCTGGCGGAAACTTTAGAGAGATTCCGGCGCGGGCCGGAGCTGTTGGCGGTGACGCTGACCGGCGTGCATGGAGACGAGATCGACTTCACTACCGGCCCAGGAAAGTGGAGCATTCGCCAGCTTACGGCGCACCTGGCGGATACGGAACTGGTAGCGGCGCATCGGATGCGGCAGGTGATCGCCGAGGATCAGCCGAAGCTGATGGCTTTCGACCAGGAAGCCTGGGCGCGGAACCTCGACTACGCGCGGCGGACGCCGAAGCAATCGCTCGAGACACTGCGGCGGCTGCGTGCCGAGAACTATGAGTTGCTGAAGGGGCTGCCGGAGAGCGCTTTTGAACACACGGGCATACACTCCGAGCGCGGACCGTTGTCGCTCGCCCAGATCCTCACGACGTTTGCCGATCACGTGGAGAGCCACGCGCGGCAGATGCAGGCGATTCGCGACGCGTACAAGGAAGCCAAGGGGAAGAAATGAAACGGCGCCAGCAGTTGTGGGCCGGCATCCTGTTAGCGGCGGCCGCAGTGGCGGGCGATGCTCCGACGGACGGGCAGCGATGGTGGTCGCATATCGCTTTCCTGGCCGACGACAAACTTGAGGGTCGGAACACAGGGAGCGAAGGATACCGCAAGGCAGCGGCGTATGTGCAGGCCGAGTTCGAGCGTGCGGGATTGCGGCCGGGCGGCACCGACGGCTATTTCCAGCCGGTGAAATTCAATTCACGGCAGATCGTCGAGAGTGATTCCAGCCTAGCGCTAGTGCGCCACGACAAGCCGGAGCCGTTAGCGCTGGGCGAGGATGCCGTAATAGGCTTGCGAGTGAATCCGGCCAAATCCGTTGAGGCGCCACTGGTGTTTGCCGGGTACGGGCTGACCGTGCCGGAACTGAAGTACGACGATTTCGCGGGGCTGGATGTGCGGGGTAAGATCGCGGTGTATGTGAGCGGCGGTCCGTCGTCGGTTCCGGGACCGCTGGGCTCGCACTATCAATCGGCCGCCGAACGGAGAAAGTTTTTGCAGCGCGCCGGGGTGGTGGGCACGTGCGTGATTGCCAACCCGATTGCGATGGACGTGCCATGGGCGCGATCCACGCTGGCACGATTCCAACCGGCGATGTCGCTGGATTATGCGGATCTCGACGAATCGGGTGGATTAAAGCTGGGTGTGACCATCAATCCGGTGCATCTCGACAAATGGCTCGCCGGTTCGGGGCACTCGGCGGACGAGATTCTGGCGCTGGCAAAGGAGCGCAAGGATCTTCCGCATTTCCCGTTGATGGCGGAGCTACGAGCTAAGGTTGAGGTGAAGCGCGCGCAGGTGGAATCACCGAACGTAATCGCGGTGCTGCCGGGGTCGGACGCGCGACTGAAAGATCAATACGTAGTGCTTTCGGCGCACCTGGACCATTTGGGAATCGGCGAGCCGATTAACGGTGACAAGATCTACAACGGCGCGATGGATGATGCTTCGGGCGTGGCGACATTGCTGGATATTGCGGAGCAACTGCACGCGACGAAAGCGAAGCTGCGGCGTTCCCTGCTGTTTGTGATCGTCGCCGGCGAGGAGAAAGGGCTGCTGGGATCGAAGTATTTCGCGGCGCATCCGACAGTGAAACCGGACCAGATGGTTGCGGATTTGAATGTCGATATGTTTCTGCCGCTGTTTCCGCTGCACATTTTGACGGTGTACGGCTTAGATGAATCCGACTTGGGCAAACAGGTGCGCGCCGTGGCGGACCCCATGGGGATCCGGATTCAGCCGGACCAGGAGCCGCAGAGAAACCTGTTCATTCGTAGCGATCAGTACAATTTCATTCGCCGCGGCGTGCCGTCACTGGCGTTCAAGGTCGGATACGAGAAAGGCACACCGCAAGAAGCGACGGCGAAGCTTTGGCTGAAAGAGCGGTACCACGCGCCGTCGGACGATCTTCAGCAGCCGGTGGATTTGAAGGCTGCGGCAGATTTCAACACCGTCATATTGCGACTGGCGGAAGCGGTCGCGAACCAGGACGCGCGGCCAACATGGAATAGCGACAGCTTCTTCCGGCGGTTCGCAAAACAGAGCGAGTGACACAGGACACGGCAAACTGAAGTTCGCCGCGGCGCGCTAAAGCGCACGCCACTTAGCGGAGTTCCTGCTTCACGATGCGCTCGGCTCCCAGAAACGGGCGCAGGGCTTCGGGAACGATCACGCTGCCGTCTTTCTGCTGGTAATTCTCGACGATCGCCACCCAAGTGCGGCCCACGGCGAGTCCGCTGCCGTTCAGCGTGTGCACGAAATCGGCTTTGCCTTTCGGGCTTTTGTAGCGGATGCCTGCACGGCGTGCCTGGAACGCCTCGAAATTGGAGCACGAGGAGATCTCCTTATAGCCGTTCTGACCGGGCAGCCAGACTTCGATGTCGTAAGTTTTGGCGGAAGAGAAACCCATGTCGCCAGTGGAGAGGACGACAGTTCGGAAGGGCAGGCCCAGGCGCTTCAGAATATCTTCGGCATCGCGGGTGAGGTTTTCCAGTCGCTCGTAGCTTTCCTCGGGACGCGTGAATTTCACAAGCTCGACCTTTTGGAACTGGTGCTGGCGAATGATACCGCGCACGTCACGGCCGTAGGAACCGGCCTCGCTGCGGAAACAAGGCGTGTAGGCGCAGAGGCTGATAGGCAGACGATCGGGATCGAGAATTTCGTCACGAAAAAGATTGGTGACGGGAACCTCGGCGGTGGGAATCAGCCAGAAGTCATGTTTCTCACATTTGAAGAGGTCGTCGGCGAACTTGGGCAATTGGCCGGTGCCGAACAGGCTGGCGGAATTGACCATGAAGGGCGGCAGGACCTCGGTGTAGCCGTGCTCACGCGTGTGTACGTCGAGCATGAAGTTGATGAGTGCGCGCTCGAGGCGCGCGCCGATTCCCCAGTAGACGGCGAAACGAGCGCCGGTGATTTTGGCGGCGCGTTCGAGATCGAGGATGCCGAGCTCCGGGCCGAGATCCCAATGAGCCTTGGGCTCGAAATCGAACTGGCGCGGCTCGCCACAGCGGCGGACATCCACGTTGTCATCGGCGCTGCGGCCGACGGGAACGGACTCGTGAGGCAGATTGGGAATGCCGGCGACGAGGTCGCGGAACTGGTCGTCGAGGACCTTGCTTTCGTCGTCGAGCACGGCGATGCGAGCGCCGATTTCGCGGACTTGCTGCTGGCGCTCGCTGGTATCCGCGCCGGCTTTTCGCATTTTAGCGATCTCGGCGCTATCGGCGTTGCGTCGTGCTTTCAGCTCTTCAGCCTCCGTAATGACCGCACGGCGGCGCTTATCGAGGTCGCGAAATTGATCGAGACCCGCGATGGGCCCGCGTGTGGACAGGCGTTCGGCAATCTTTTCGAAGTTGGAGCGGAAAAATCCCAAATCGTGCATCTAGCCTATGCTAGCGCATGGGGGCACAACTACCGTGGGAGCTGGCGGCTGGGACGAGACCGCGAGACCGTTTATTCTTCTTCGTCGTCTTTGTCAACGGTGACGGGTTCGAGATCCTCGGCTTCGAAGACTTGGCGGCAATCCAGACATTCGACATAGTCCACGCCGTCGCGTCGCGCGATGATCACGGTGCGGGTGTGCTCACAGGGCTGCATAAAGACCGATATGGGGTTTATTTTAATGATGGCGGTGCCCTTGTCAAGGGGGATTTTCACGTATCCCATCCATAGATAGTTGTCGGGGGTATGCATTCGATTGCCAACCAATCGGGTTAAAATCCTAGCTAATGCCCTTCCCCATACACCGTATGCGCAGGCTGCGTGCATCGGAACCGATGCGCCGGCTGGTCCGCGAGACCCGGCTCGACCCGGCGCAGTTCATTCTGCCACTGTTCGTTTGTCCGGGTGAACGAGTGCGCCGCGAGATCAGCGCGATGCCCGGCAATTATCAAATGTCCATCGACGAACTGGTACGGGAGTGCCAGGAAGTACAGTCTCTGGGCATCGGCGGCGTGATTCTTTTCGGGCTTCCCGAGACGAAGGATGAAACGGCTTCCGGGGCGTACGCGGATGATGGTATCGTGCAGCGCGCGCTGCGAGCGATCAAACAGACCACTTCCGGGCTGCTGACGCTGACCGACGTCTGTAACTGCGAGTACACCAGCCACGGGCATTGCGGAAAGATTGTCGACGGCGATGTCGACAATGATGAGACGCTGAAGTGGCTGGCGGCGGCGGCCGTTTCGCACGCACGCGCGGGAGCGGACATCGTGGCGCCCTCGGACATGATGGACGGCCGTGTGGGTGCGATCCGCAAAGCGCTGGACGCGGCAGGCTTCCTCAATACGCCCATCCTCTCTTACGCGGCAAAATTCGCATCGGTGTTTTACGGCCCATTCCGCGAGGCGGCGGAATCGGCGCCCCAGTTCGGCGACAGGCGGAGCTATCAGATGGACCCGGCCAATGGCCGTGAAGCGATGCGGGAGATCGAACTCGACCTGGAAGAGGGTGCCGACATGATCATGGTCAAGCCCGCGATGCCGTATCTCGATCTGATCTGGCAGGCTCGCGAGCGATTTGACGTACCGCTGGGAGCATACCAGGTGAGCGGCGAATATTCCATGATTATAGCCGCGGGGCGCAACGGATGGATCGAATGCGAACGCGCCATGATGGAGAGCCTGACGTCGATCCGGCGCGCTGGCGCCGATTTCATCTTGACGTACTTCGCGAAGCCCGCGGCGCGGCTCCTTGCATAGCCGGCCGGCCGTGACCGGCAGCCGCAAGCGTGCGGTAACCGCCGGGCTCGTGGCCGCTGCGTTGGCTCTCGGATGGCAGTTTCTGGTGGTTCGCTACACATTTGGCGGCAACTGGACGGCGTGGTTCTGCACCGGCGGGAATGTGGAGCAACCGAAAGCGCTCGATTTCGAGCACCTCTACCGCTTTCCGCAGAGTGACGGCTATGACGGGCAGTTCTACCACTACATAGCGCACGATCCGTGGTTTCAACGCGGATTCGACCGGTATATCGACGCGCCACGGCTGCGCTATCGGCGCATCCTGAACCCGGGGCTCGCCTTCGTCCTTTCCGCAGGTCAGGACCGCTGGGTTGACGCCGCGCTAGTTGCTCTCAACCTGCTGTTTATCTTCGCCGGCGCTTACTGGCTTTCGAGGTACGCGCAAATCCACGGGTATCATGCCGCGTGGGGCACAGTGTTTCTGCTGGCGCCCGCGGTGCTGGTATCGCTCGATCGACTGACGGCTGATCTGGCGCTGACCGCGTTGTGTGTCGCATTTGCTCTGTATGTATCGGAAAAGCGTTCCGGCGAACTTTATGTGGTTCTGTTGCTCGCGCCCCTGGCACGCGAAACGGGATTGCTGCTGACCGCTGCATGCTGCATCGTGCTCTTGTTCGAGCGGCACAGCAAGCCTGCGTTCGTCTTCGCAACCAGCGCCATTCCTGCCCTAGCCTGGTATGCCTTCGTCCAGAGTCATACGGTTCCTTACGATTCTTCGCGTTGGTTCACGCCTATTCCGTTCGGCGGCCTGATAGACCGCATGATCCATCCGGTGACATATGCGTTCGTGCCGGTGGTAAAGTGGCTTGCGGAAATATTCGATGAATGCTCACTGGCTGGCGTGGCGCTGGCCTTTGTGTTTTCGTTTCGACCGTCCTCCCGGTTCCCGAGACCATTAGCATTGGCGGCCCTGCTCACCACTCTCAGCGGGATTGCACTGGGAAAGCCGTTCTGGGGCGACGCGTTCGCTTTTGGCCGCGTGTTTTCTCCCCTGGTGGTGCTGGTCGCGCTGCAGAGCTTTGCCACACGATCGTGGTGGCCTGCGTTACCGCTCGCCCTCATCGACCCGCGCATCGGCCTGCAACTCGGTTATAAACTCTTCCAGATCGCGCGTACGTTGTTTGCATGACGCGAAGGCGGCGGAATCCCGTAACATAGTAGATTGTCTCGCTCCAATCATTCCAATCAAACACCAGGATTTCACTGGCCGCTGGTATACCTCTGCGTGGCCCTTACGACACTGGCCACGCTTCTTCTGGAACTGTCGCTGACGCGGATCTTCTCCGTCGTCTTCTACTATCACTTCGTTTTTCTCGCGATTTCGATCGCGCTTTTCGGGCTGGGAGCTGGCGGTGTTTTCTCCTATGTAGTAGCCGGTTGGAAGGGCAATCTGTTCCGCAAGCTCGGTCGCCTGAGCGCCATCAACGGCTTCTTCGTCATCCTGGCGGTCCTGGTAGTGCTGGCGCAGGGGCAGGGCCAAAACCCCTCAGCCGGATATTTGCTGCTGACGTATTTCGCAACAGCGCTGCCCTTCTTCATCGCCGGGACTATCGTCTCACTGGCCGTTTCCGAGACAATTTCACGCGTCAATCGGGTCTATTTTTTTGATCTGGCGGGAGCGGCGGGCGGGTGCCTATTGCTGGTGCTGCTGCTCGACACGTTTGGCGGACCTGACACCACGATTGTCGTTGCCATCCTGTACGCCGCCGCGGCGGCCATCTGGCACAGCATGAGCGGGTCGACTCGGGAGCGTGCAGCCAGCGTCGCCTTGGCGCTCGCCTTCTTTGGCCTGCTGGTGTTCAACAAGCAATTTAAGCTGATCGACGTTGTTTATGCGAAGGGGCAGAAGCTACAGAACGAATCGTTTGTGAAGTGGAACAGCTTTTCGCGAATCGCGCTGGCGCCCGAAAAAAACTCCGGCATTCCCATGATCTTTATTGATGCCGATGCGTCCACGGGGATCGCGAACTTCGATTACGCGCACCTCCCGCCGCGGGAGCTGCACAACCTGCTCTACCAAGGCCCCGGACTGCCGTATGCAATTCGTCCGGCCGCGAAGACGCTGATTATCGGGCCTGGCGGCGGCTGGGATGTGGCGCGTGCTTTGGCCTCGGGGAGCCACGACATCACCGGCGTCGAAATCAACCCCATCATTGCTACGACGATTATGCGGGAGAAATTCCCGCAACTGAGCGGCAGCCTTTACATGCGGCCCGACGTGCACATTCACGTGGAGGATGGCCGAGCGTTCGTCCGGCGCAGCGCCGAGAAATACCAGATCCTACAGGCCACGCTGGTCGATACCTGGGCCTCCACCGCCGCGGGCGCGTTCGCGTTTTCGGAAAACAATCTCTATACGACCGATGCGTTTCGCGACTATCTGACGCATCTCACCGACGACGGCCTCATCGCTTTCACGCGCTGGGGATTTGAGCCGCCGCGCGAATCGCTGCGCCTGGTGTCGCTGGCGATGGTGGCGCTGCGTGGCCTGGGGGCGACGGATCCATCTAAACACATCATCGTGGGCCGTGAGGGCACGACCGCCGAGCTAACAAAGTGGGGAACTCGCGACACGGTACTCATTGCGCGCAATCCGTTTTCGGCGGATGACATTGCCCGCGCACGGCATGCCATCGCCGAAGGTGGAATGACCGCGGTTTACCTGCCGGATGAAATGATTCCGAATCAGTTCACCGAACTGTTGCACACACCTGACCCCGCAGCCTATGAGCGCCACTACGAATTCGACATCTCGCCAGTGAGCGATAATCGCCCGTTCTTTTTCTACACAGTCCAGCCTAGCGACCTGTGGGCGTTCATTACGCACGCTTCCACCAATAGCGAGGATTACAAGATCAACAGCGCCGTGCCGTTGCTATTCGAGTTGCTGGGCATCAGTGTGCTGGCGACGGCAATCGTTCTCGCGCTGCCGCCGCTCGTATTAGGCACACGCTTGCCCCGCGAAAAACCAGTGCTCGGCTTTCTGCTGTACTTCCTCGCCATCGGTGCGGGCTACATTCTCGTCGAGGTGGCGCTGATTCAGAAATTCGTGCTGTTTCTGGGGCATCCGACGTACGCGCTAACGGTCGTGATCTTCTCGCTGCTGGTCTCGAGCGGCTTGGGGAGTTTCGCCAGCCGCAGGGTGGTACGGGCTTCGGCGGCACGGTGGCGCGCCGCGCTAGTGGGCGTGGCACTTCTAATAGCCCTCCTTGCAATAGATGTTTCCGTGTTGTTGCCAAAAGCCATCCAATTGCCTCTCGCGTGGAAGGCCATCATGAGCGTCGTGCTCATTTTTCCCGCCGGGTTTCTGATGGGAATGCCCTTCCCCGTCGGCCTGTCGCGCCTGGAAAAATGGCACAGCGCGTCGGTGCGTTGGGCGTGGTCGCTGAATGCCGCGGCGAGCGTGCTCGGATCGGTGGCGTCACTGGTGCTCGCGATTTACCTTGGTCTGGTGCAAACGCTTTTGATTGGCGGCGCACTGTATCTGGCAGCACTGGCGGCTGTGGCCGGAAATCCGGCAAAGTCCGGCGAAACTCCACTAAACTTGAGTTAGGACTACCGCATGGCGACCACGCCGGCCAGTTCCGACGCGCAATCCGGACTGCGATTCGAAGGGCTGGACCCGGATACCTTGATCCGCGCATTCCGCCTGATGCACACCGCGCGGCGCCTGGATGATCGCGAGATCACGCTCAAGCGGCAGAACCGGATTTTTTTTCAGATCAGCGGCGCCGGACACGAAGCGGTGCAGGTGGCGGCCGGGCTGGTGCTGCGACCGGGCCACGATTGGATCTACCCCTACTACCGCGATCGCGCGCTTTGTCTCACGTTGGGCGTGACGCCTTATGAAATGCTGTTGCAAGCCGTGGGAGCGGCTGCCGACCCATCGTCCGGTGGGCGCCAGATGCCTTCGCACTGGGGGGCGCCAAAGCTCAATATCGTGACCGCCTCTTCGCCCACCGGCACGCAGTTCGTTCAGGCGGTGGGCTGCGCCGAAGCGGGGCGTCTTCTGCGTGCAAATTCGGAGGAGGTTACTCTGGTCGCCGGCGGAGAAGGTTCGACCAGCGAAGGCGAATTCTGGGAAGCTCTGAACGCCGCGTGCCTGAGACGCTTGCCAGTCCTGTTTCTGATCGAAGACAACGGATACGCAATCTCCGTGCCCATTGAGGCGCAGACCGCCGGCGGCAACGTCAGTGCGCTCGTGTCTGGATTTCCGCACCTGTTCCGCCGCGAAGTGGATGGCGTGGATTTTCTTGCCTCCTATCGCGCTTTGGAAGAAGCGGCGGCGCATTGCCGTTCCGGGCGTGGACCGGCCCTGGTGCACGCGCACGTCGTGCGGCTCTATTCCCACTCGCTTTCCGACGATGAGCGTATGTATAAGACTGCGGCCGAGCGGAAAGGCGAACTGGAGCGGGATCCGATCCTCACCTTCCCGAAACTCCTGGTAGATGAGGGCATCCTCGATCGCCACGCTTTGCAACTCATCGTGCATGATGTGGACGAGGAAATCCACGAAACTACCCAGGAGGCATTGCGCCAGGAAGCGCCAGCACGCGATTCGGCGTTGGCGCATCTGTATTCCGATCGCGTGGATCCGACCTCGGAAAGGTTCGACACCGCCCCGCATTTCTCAGGCGAGCCGAAAACCATGGTCGACCTTCTGAACGCCACGCTTCGAGAAGAAATACGCCGCGATCCAAACATCCTTGTCTTTGGCGAAGACGTTGCCGATTGCAGCCGCGAGGAGAATCTGACCGAGGTAAAAGGCAAGGGCGGCGTGTTCAAAGTCACCGCCGGATTGCAAACCGAATTTGGCCCACAGCGCGTTTTTAATACGCCGCTGGCTGAAGGCGCCATCGTCGGCCGCGCCATCGGCATGGCGACGCGCGGTCTAAAGCCGGTTGCGGAAATTCAATTCTTCGATTACATCTGGCCGGCAATGATGCAAATCCGCGACGAGCTGGCTACCATCCGCTGGCGCTCGAACGGCGGTTTCTCTTGCCCGGCGGTCCTGCGCGTCGCCATCGGCGGCTATTTGAATGGCGGCGCCATTTATCACAGCCAGTGCGGCGAAGTGGAGTTTACGCACATCCCGGGGCTGCGCGTGGTGATGCCCTCGAATGCGTTGGATGCCTGCGGCCTGCTGCGTACGGCGATTCGCTCCGATGATCCCGTGCTGTTCCTGGAGCACAAGCGTCTTTATCGCGAACCCTACAACCGCTCGCCTCATCCAGGGGTCGATTTCACCATCCCGTTCGGGCGCGCCAAGGTTGTCAAAACGGGGCGAAGCCTGACTATAGTGACCTACGGGGCGGTCGTGCAGAAAGCGCTGCAAGCCGCCATGCAACTGGAGCGCACGAACAACGAAATCAGCATTGAGGTGCTTGACCTTCGCAGTCTGGCGCCTTATGACTGGGATGCCATTCGCGCGTCGGTTGAAAAAACCAATCGCGTAATCGTCGCGCATGAGGATTGTCTCTCGTGGGGATACGGCGCGGAGATCGCCGCGCGGATCGCTGACGAGCTGTTCGATAAGCTCGACGCTCCAGTGCGCCGCGTCGGTGCGCTGGATACCTGGGTCGGCTATCACCCACAGTTGGAGAGTGCCATCCTGCCTCAAGTGGACGATCTGGCGCGGGAGGCCGAGCGTTTGCTGGCATACTGACGCACCATAAACCTCGGGATCTAACTGCCGGTGAGTCGGATCGCACACTCGTGTGTAACCCGGCGTTTAGAACTTTCGCCTCAACAGAGTCAGCTCACAGCAATGCGTCGGAAATGTGTACTTCTCGCGCTTACGGCTCTGGGATTGGCGGCTCTGCACTTGACGGCGCAGCAGCCCGCGTCATCCAAACCCACTGCGAAACCCATTCGCTTGTCCCCCGCGGGTGGAATTGTAACCGGCTCCGTTAAGGACACCACCGGCGCCGTGATTCCCGGCGCTGCCATAATCCTGACCGATGAAAACGGTGGCACCACCGAAACGAAAACTGGCTCCGACGGTACGTACACCGTACGCGGCGTTCCGCCCGGCACATATTCCATTTCGGCAACCTTACCCGGTCTCGCGCAAAACGGCGGCGTCGCGGTACTGGTGAGCACCGGTCAAACCGCGCGCGCCGATCTCGTCATGCGGCCCGCGGAAGTGAAACAGGAAGTCACCGTCGCCGAAGACAACCCCACGCAGCTCGGCCTGCAACCTTCACAGAACGTCGACGCCCTGGTATTCAAGGGAACCGATTTGGAATCTCTCCCCGACGATCCCGACGATCTCCAGCAGGATCTGCAAGCGCTCGCCGGCCCTTCCGCCGGACCGAACGGCGGCGAGATCTACGTGGATGGCTTTTCGAGCGGCCGTCTTCCCCCCAAAGAATCCATTCGCGAGATCCGTATCAATCAGAATCCCTTTTCCAGCGAATACGACAAACTCGGCTTCGGCCGGATCGAAATCTTCACCAAGCCCGGATCCGATAAATTTCACGGAACGGCGTTCTACGATGCCAGCGACGGTGCATGGAACGCCCGCAATCCGTTTGTCACGACGCATCCCGTCCCGAGCTTCTTAGCCCAGACCTTTGGCGGCAACGTCAGCGGGCCGATCAACCACCGCGCCAGCTTCTTCCTCGATGTGGAGCGCCGCCAGATCGACGACAACGGCATTCTCAACGCCTACGATCCCACCACGTTTCTGCCCGATCGCGGGTTCACCCCCATGCCGCAGCAGCGCACCACCCTCAGCCCGCGCGTGGACTATCAACTCTCCACCAACAACACGCTGAGCATGCGCTACTCCTATCTGGACCTCAACCGCAATCTGTGGGGCGTCGGTCTCTCCAGCCTTCCCGATAACGGGTACAGCTTCAAGCAAAAGCAGCAACTGGCGCAAGTCACCGAAACCGCCGTGCTCTCCACCCATTTGGTGACCGAAACCCGTTTTCAATTCCATCACGACGTGCTGGGACAAAATGACGTCTCCACCGATCCCCAGGTCATCGTTCCCAGTACGTTTGAAACCGGCGGCGCCGGCTTCGGACCCTGCGCGGGGAATGCCTGCCGAGGCTCCTCGCAAATCGAAGACAATTACGAGATCCAGAACTACACCACCATCACGCACGGCAAACACACGATCAAGTTCGGCGCACGCGAGCGCGAAGACACCCTGAGCTACTACACGCCCGCAAATTTCAACGGGACGTTCACCTTTGCTTCGTTTAACGCGTACCAGATCACCGAGAAGGGCGTCCTGGCTGGTCTTCCGATCTCGCAGATCATCGCCGCAGGCGGCGGAGCCAAACAGTTCAGCATCAATACCGGCAACCCTTCGGTCTCCTCGAACATGTTCGACGAAGGTGCCTTTATTCAAGACGACTGGCGTGCCACCCAGCGCCTCACCGTTAGCGCCGGCCTTCGATGGGAAGGCCAGACCAATATTCACGATTGGCACGATGCCGCGCCGCGTTTTTCATTCGCCTGGGCGCCCGGCAAATCCAACTCCCGCAGCGGTGCGCCGAGCCTGGTATTCCGCGGCGGCTTCGGCATGTTCTACGTTCGCTATCCCAACGTGAATTCGCTCTACACCCAGCAATATAACGGCACCAATCAGATTTCCTACCTTGTCCAGAACCCGGCGTTCTTTCAAACGCTCGGCCCCAACGGAACGCTGGAATTCGACATCCCGCCGCTTTCCTCGCTGCCCGTCTCGACCAACCCCGCCGTGCGCTTTATCGCTGGTAACGATCTGCGCGCTCCCTATCTCGTCCAATCCGCCTTCTCGGTCGAGCGCCAGTTGAATCGCCGCACTACTCTGACCGTGAACCTCACCGACACCCGGGGAGTCCACCAGTTCGTCACCAGCGACATCAACGCTCCCCTGCCCGACGGAGTGCGGCCCCTCGGCAACATCGGCGACATCTATCAGTACCAATCCGCGGGCCTGTTGAAACAGATGCAGGTCATCGCGCGCGTCAATACCCAGCTCGGCCGCCGCGTCAGTATGTTCGGTGCTTATATCTGGAACAACGCGCACAGCAACACCGACGGCAACTTGTGCGCCTCATCGTTTGGCTGCGGTACTTCCACCCCGGTCAACCAGTACGACCTGGATGCCGAATGGAGCCGCTCCTCGCTCGATATCGAGAACCGCATGTTTCTGGTCGGCACCCTGAACGCGCCCTGGCGCGTCATGCTTTCGCCCTTCATCACCGCGAGTTCCGGGGTGCCATTCAACATCACCACCGGCAGCGACTATTTCGGCAGCGGCGTTCTCAACGCGCGCCCGGCATTTGCGAGCGAGGGCATCTCCACACCTTACGGATACCTAAATCCCAATCCCACGCCTGGCGAGGCACTCATCCCCCGGAACCTCGGAACCGGACCGGCGCAGTTCACCGTGAACCTTCGGCTCAGCCGCACTTGGGGATTTGGTACCACGAAATTCGCCGGCCCGAGCGGCGGCGCGCGCGCCAGCGGGGGTGGTGGGCCCGGTGGCGGACGTGGCTTCGGAGGACGCGGGGGCTTCGGTAGCGGCTTGACCGAGCATCGCTACAATCTCACGCTCTCGCTCAGCGCGCGCAATCTGCTCAACCGCGCCAACCTGCTCGCTCCAGTTGGAGTGATCGGCTCGCCGTTCTTCCTCCAGTCCATCGGCATCGCCGGCGGATATCAGGCGGAGTTAAACCCCACCGACAACCGCCGCATCGATGTGCAGTTGCGCTTTCAGTTCTGAACTTCACATGGAATGGAAGTGGATTTCAATCTGCACGCTCACCGCGACCGGCTTGCCGTTCTTCTTGCCAGGCTCGAACAGCCACTGATTGACCGCGTTGACTGCCGCGGCATCGACATCTTTATCCAACCCGCGTACCACGTGCGTGTTCTTCGGAGTTCCCTGCGCGGTAACCACCGTTCCGATCAGCACCGAGCCTTGAATCCGGATTCCCTTTGACCCGGGAGAGTACTGCGGATTCACCTGCTTCTTTACACGCGGCGCCGTAACGCCGTCGGCCAGCGTATACACCGGCCCATCGCCTGTATCCGCGCCTTTTTCGTTCTTGCTGTCATCCGGACGCCCGGCCGCCACAGCCACCGAGGCAGCCAGCAGCAGTCCTAGCCACACACTCTTGCGTCGGGCGCGGATGCCGGTTCCTCCCTTGGGATACGGTAAGACGTGTACTCTGCGCCGATGGTTACTTGCTTTCCGCGGAGGCACTTCTCGGCATTCGCTGCCTCCCGATCCGCGCCCTCTCCCCTGGCCCTGTCGCGGATCTCTTCCGCATTCGCTAACATCATTTGAGGTTCCGCAGAGAATAATTCAGCCATCCCCGGTCCGGATGGAGAAGAGTACAGGTGCAAGCTCAAAACATTTCACGCACGACAAAGGTTGTCGTCGCTTCAACGGTCATGCTCTCCTTCATCACGTATTGGAGGGCCGCCGCTATCGTCCTTTGCGATCTGGCTTCATCCGCCTTCTATGCCGGAGGCATCGCCGAGGGCTTCGTCGGAAAGTCCGCGCCCTGGTTCATCCTGGCGATCATGCTTTCTTCCTACGCCGTCCGCGCGATCTACATCGAAAGCTGCAGCATGTTTGTCCGCGGCGGCGTCTACCGCGTAGTCCATGAAGCCTTGGGCGGCTTGTTGGCGAAATTCTCCGTCTCGGCCCTGATGTTTGACTACGTGCTGACCGGTCCCATCAGCGGCGCGACCGCCGGCCTCTACCTCGCCGGTCTCATTAACGACACCGCCAAGCTGTCCGGCTACCCGAACCTCCAGGTCGAGCCCCAATCCTTCTCCGCCGTCTTCGCCATCCTCGTCACGATTTATTTCTGGCGGAAGAACGTGATCGGCATGCACGAGTCCAGCCAGAAAGCGCTGCGCATCATGCAGCTCACCACGGTCATGGTCGTGCTGTTGATCGGTTGGTGCCTCGTCACCATCGCCCTCAAGGGCTGGTCGCCCGTGCCGCTCCCCACGCTCGCTAATATTCACTTCGGGTCCGGGGAAAGCGACGCTCTCGGATGGATGCGCGGCACGTTCTGGCCCACTATTCCCGCCGTCGCCATCCTCATTGGCCTGGGGCACTCACTGCTCGCCATGAGCGGCGAAGAAAGCCTCGCCCAGGTCAATCGCGAAATCGCCTCACCCAAGCTCAAGAATCTGGAAAAAGCCGGCTTTGTCATCTTCATCTACAGCATGCTGTTCACGTCGCTGGTTTCCTTCTTCGCCGTGATGATCATTCCCGATCACGAGCGGGTCAATAACTATCTTGGCAACCTCATCAGCGGCCTAGCCATGAACATGGTCGGCCCCATTACGCTGCGGCTGCTGTTTCAGGGCTTCGTGGTGGTGGTCGGCACCGTGATCCTCGCCGGCGCCGTGAACACGGCTCTGGTCGGCTCGAACGGCGTGCTGAACCGCGTGGCCGAAGACGGCGTTCTACCCGATTGGTTTCGTCAACCGCACAAAAAATTCGGCACTACTTCCCGCGTTATCGGCCTCATCGCTTTACTGCAAATCGCGTGCCTCGTGCTCACGCGCGGTAATCTCCTTCTGCTCGGCGACGCCTACGCGTTCGGCGTGGTCTGGAGTTTTGCCATGAAAGCGCTGGCTGTGCTGGTTCTGCGTTATAAACAGCCGGGACCGCGGGGCTTTCGCGTACCCATGAATTTTCACATCGGGGGCGTCGAGATCCCGCTCGGCCTCGGGCTCATCGCCGTGTTCCTGTTCATCCTGGCCATCGTCAATCTCTTCACCAAGGAAACCGCCACTATCTGGGGGTTGGGTTTCAGCCTCGTGATTTTCGCGGTTTTCGAAATCTCCGAAAAATACAACCATCGAAAAGCGCGTGAAATCCACCCCGAGCTCGAGAAGTTCCGCCTCGATACTCCGCCCGACGTTTCCATGACCTCGGTCAAGGCGCGCCCCGGCAACGTGCTGGTCACGATTCGCAATCCCAATCAGCTCGATCACGTCAGGCAGGTGCTCGATAAGACCAACACCGCCAAAATCGATATCGTGGTGCTGACCGTGAAGTGGGTCACCGAAGCCGGCTCGGGCGAGCATGAATTGAGTCCCGACCAGGTCTTCACTGATGACATCGCCAAGTTGTTCAGCAACATCGTGGCGCTGGCCGAGAAGGCCGGCAAACATGTCGAGCTCATGGTTGTGCCCGGCGTCGAGCCCGCTTTTGCCATCATGGAAACGGCCCAGCGCCTGGAATCTTCACTCATCGTCATGGGACTTTCCGGAAAGTTCACCATGGACGAACAAGCCAAGCTCTATGGCAATGCCTGGGAGCGTCTGGACGAGCCCCGCCCGCAGCTCTCCTTACAAATCATCGACCCTGAGTCGGGAGTACAGCGCTTCTTTAACCTCGGCCCGCACCCGCCTCGCCTCTGGCCCGAAGATGTCGAGCTGCTGCACCGCCTCTGGTTGGAGTTGAGCGAGCGCGGGCCCGGCCACAAGCTGCATCATCGGGACGTCGTCCGCGTGGCCTTGCAACGCCTCAATGCACAACTGAATTCGCCGCAAGCCGACGAAGTCATCCAGGACGTGATCGCTGAAAGCGCCGGCAACACCGGTGTTCCGAGCGGCCTTCCGCCTGAATCGCCGGACGGAAACGCGGATTAAGGCACAATACCCGCGACGTGGACATCATAATATGCTTCGTAGGGCCCGAGCATAATGCCCCGCCCTCCCGCGGTCTGCATCCTCTACTTCACACCCACGGCACAGACTACACTCACCGGCTTCATCTTCTTCGATTCCAGCCGGACCTGCGAGAACCCTGCCGCCTTCAAATTCTCGGTCAGCATTTTACCCACGTCTCGCGCGGTCCGTTCATTGGCGCCCTTCGATCGGGGCTGAACCGCTATAGCGATTCGGCCGCCCTCTCGCAGCACGCGGTGCATTTCCCTGACGGGAACGAGCGGATCCGGCCAGAAGTGCGCGACGTTAATCGAGAACGCCTTGTCGAAGCTTGCATCGGGGTACGGCAGGCCGGAGGCGGAGCCGAGTTCCAGCTCCACGCGTCCCGCCCGGATGCCGGCAGCGTTGCGCCGGCTGGCCTGTTGGAGCATTACCGCGGAGTGATCGATACCGGCGACAAAACCGTGCACGGCAATTTCGCTCACACGCCGGATATCGACGCCCGATCCGAACCCAACCTCAAGAACCCGATCTTTGTCGTGAATCTCGAGCAGCGGCAGCACCCACCAGCTCCGCTCTTTGTTTCGGAACGCCATCAGGTGACCGGCCAGTTGGCCGAGCACTCCGGTGGGCTGTGCGAATTGCCGGCGCCATCCACCCGGGCCGGGCACGTCGATTGCACTGGAAGTTACGGGTAACATCATGGCTCTTCGGCTCTCTCATACATTACGAACGTCTTGCGCTCCTCGTTCCCCCATTTACCTGTGCGCCTCCCGCCCACTGAGGTGTGAAGGTCTCAGCCGATTCCTGTCGTTGTCCCCAGGGAGACCTTTCGCTACAATGGTCCCTTATCACAGCGTGGAGCAGTTGAAACCGGCCGGGGGGATATTTGCGTCCTTCTAGGCTTCGGGGTGGAAAGGAATTCATATCTTTCATGAGTGTTAACAGGCGTGTTCGCCTGGCCGCCGGTTTGGTTTGTCTTGTTGCTCTATCATCCCCTGCCCGGTCGCAGAACCAACCTGCGCCCACGCAGCAGGGCGCCGGCCAGACCAAGCCCGCCGAATCACCTAAACCCGCGGCGCCGGCCCAGCAACCGAACAACGCAAATCCTTTCGAAAACGTGCAGCAGGCTGCTCCGGAGCAGCAACCGCCCGCGCAGCCGGGCAAGCCGCAACTCGAAGCTCCGAAGGCCGCCCCAGAAGCGCCTGCTCCCACTGCCGGCAATGTGATCGAAGATGTCCAGTTCCGCGGCGCCCGGCGTGTTCCCCTAGATACTCTGCGAGCGCAAACGCCCAACACAAGGAAAGGCGACCTCTATAACGAAGACGCGCTACACCGCGATTTCATGACGCTCTGGAACTCCGGCCGATTCGACGATATCCGCGTGGAGACCGAGCCGGGGAAAACCGGCATTGTTGTGCGCTGGATGCTGACCGAGCGTCGCGTCATTCGCTCCATCAACTACAGCAAGGGCATGAAGTCCGTCAGCGTATCGGAAGTGCTCGATCGTTTCAAAGAGCGCAAGGTCGGTCTGGTCACCGAGTCGCAATACGATCCGAATAAGGTGCAGCGCGCCGCCGTCGTGCTCAAGGAATACCTGGCCGAGCGCGGCCGGCAGTACGCCACCGTCGAGCCGGAAATTCGCCAGGTTCCCCCATCCTCGCTGGAAATCACATTCAACGTGAACGAGGGACCCAAAGTGAAGGTCGGGAAGATCGATATTGAGGGGAATCAATCCCTTAGCGATCGGGAAGTCATCTCGGCCATGAAAAACCTGCACCCCATCGGCGTTCCCCATTCCATCTTTTTCGAAGGTCTGTTCCCGAAGACTTACGACTCCTCGAAGCTGGAAGAGGACAAGGAGCGGGTCCGCCAGTTTTACCAGGACAAAGGTTACTTCACCGTGCGCGTACTCGACCAGGCGGTGAATATCCACGATGTCGGCGGGTCCGGTTTCCGTCTTCCTCTGATCAAGATGAACAAGCCCGGCAAGGACGCCGATATCACGCTGCCCATCGAAGAGGGCAAGCTGATGCACCTCAATAAGATGAATTTCGTGGGCGTCAAGCTGTTCCGGACCACGGACTTCCTGCAACAGAGAATCTTCCAGATGAACGACGGCGATGTCTTCTCCACCGCCAAGCTGCGCAAGGGCATCGAGAACATGAAGAAGCTGTATGGCGAATTCGGTTACATCGACTTCGTTCCCGAGCCGTCGTTTGATGTGAACGGCGATAAAGTGGATCTGACTCTCACCGCCGACGAAGGCAAGCAGTTCTTTGTGCGCCGCATTGATTTCACCGGCAACACCACGACGCGCGACAAAGTCATCCGCCGCGAGATCCTCCTCGACGAGGGTGACATTTACAATTCGCGCTTGTGGGATGTCAGTATTTTGCGTTTGAACCAGCTGGGCTATTTCGAAGTGTTGAAGGCCGAAGATGCCGCTAGCCTGACGCGCAACACGCAAAGCAACACCGTCGACATCACATTAAAGGTGAAGGAGCGCGGCAAGAACTCCGTCAGTTTGAACGGCGGCGTCTCCGGGATTGCCGGCACTTTCATCGGCTTGGGGTATTCCACCAATAACTTCCTCGGCCTGGGAGAAACCCTGTCTCTCAATTCCCAGCTCGGTACATTGGTGCGTTCGGTCAACCTGGGGTTTACCGAGCCCTACTTCCTCGACCGTCCCATACAAGTGGGTTTCAACGTTTTTCTGACGCGCTTTGATTACAACCAGGCGCGCGAAGAATCGATTCTCACCGGCCAGAACCTGCTGCCTTTTTATAATTCGTTGGGCGCCAACAACCTGCTCAATTACGTCAACAACACCTACGGGTTCACCGCATCCGCCAGCAAGATGTTGCGCCGCAGTTTCGCCCGCGTCGGCCTGACGTATGGCTTCACCGTCAACCACATTAAGACGCTCAGCACCGCGGCCACCGATTACTTCACATACATCAACTTCGAAGGGGTGAATGGACCGAACTCGCTCACCGGCATCCACACCAGTTTCGTCACTCCGTCTTACAGCTATAACACCGTCAGCAATCCTATCAATCCGACTAGCGGCAAGAGTATCTACATTGCCACGCAGTTTGCCGGCAGTTTTCTCGGCGGCAACGTGAACACCATCCGGCCATCGTTTGATTTCAAGTACTTTCATCCCAACCCGCTGCACCGGAATCACATCCTGGCGGCTCACTTCATGACTTCCATTCTGTCCGGATATGGCGGTAAGAACGCGCCTCCCTTCTCCCGCACCTACATCGGCGGTGAACAGGATATCCGCGGATTCGACATCTGGGGCATCACGCCGATCGCATTCATCGCCAGCCAGACGACCGTGCAGGTCTTCAATAACGATGGCACCCAACGCCAGCAGAAGGTTTTGGTCAACGGAGTGCCGACGCTGCAGAACGTCTCGGAAACTGTTCCGGCCTATCAGATCATCTTCCCCGGCGGAGATACGCAGGCGATTACGAATCTCGAGTACCGCATCCCGATCTTCGGGCCGGTCACGCTGGCGCTTTTCCTGGACGCGGGCGTCAACCGCATCCTCATCCCCAGCCAGTTGACCATGAATCCCGGCCAGGTCTCGCTGTTGAACGCCCAGTTCCCTCAAGCTGCTTTCACCGGCAAAGTCCTCCTGGCCCCCGGCACGCAGAATGTTCGCATGTCGACCGGACTTGAGATCCAGGTAGTGTTGCCGGTAGTGCAGGCGCCTTTCCGCGTCTATTGGGCATATAATCCTTTAAGGGTTGAAGAAAACTTACAGCCGCCGGTGGTCGCGGACCGCTCGTATTTTCCCAACAACGCGACGTTTTTGAATTCTCTCGCCACGTTCGGTCAGGCGTATCCGTTCTTCGAGCGGGCAAGCACGTTCCGGTTTACCATCGGTCGTACATTTTAGATCCGGTGCTACAGTTACATAGAATAGTTTCTGAGGGATGGGCCGACTGCCCCCCGGTTTTTGGTGAAGGAGTTTCGTTGTGAAAAGTCTACATTTCATTCTACCGGCGCTCACCGCCCTGTCAGTCGCTATGCCGGCGCTGGCACAAACTAACGGCAAGGTCGCGGTGATTAACATCCAGAGCGCCCTCGTCAGTACCAAGGACGGTCAAAAAGCCGCGGGCGAACTCAACTCGAAGTTCACGCCCAAGAAGGCGGACTTTGAGAAGAGGCATAACGATATCAACCAGTTACAAGACCAGCTCAATCGCGGTCGCAATACCTTGAGTGATGAAGCACGGCAGAATCTGATTCGCGAGATCGATCAGAAAACCAAATCCCTCAAGTACGACACCGAAGACGCGCAAACTGATCTGAATCAGCAAGAGCAAAAGATCATGGGCGAATTGTTCGGCCGGCTTCGCGCGGTCGTCGACAAATATGCCAAGGATAATGGCTATGTACTCGTCCTGGACGACAGTTCCCAGCAGACGATGGTCTACGCGTCCAGCGCCATCGATATTACGCGCGACATCATCGAACTCTACGACAAGAACTCGGCCGGGTCGTCGGCTCCGGTAAGCTCCAGCGTCACCCCGCCCGCCAAGTCGCCGGTCGCGGCCAAGCCGGCGGCCACGCCGTCCAAGTGAGGAAGAACCCTTGAACCGTCTAGGATTTGCAGTACTCATCTGTGGGCTGGCGCTGGGTCGAGCGGCCTCGGCCGAAAGCAACGGTAAGGTTGGGGTGATCAACCTGCAAGCCGCCATCGCCGACTGTAAAGACGGCAAGAAGGCCACCGCCGATCTTCAGCAGCGCTACGGGCCCAGAAGGGCCGATCTCGAAAAGCGGCAGGCCGACGTTCAGCAGCTCCAGGAAAAACTGAGCAAAGCGACTACGGACGACGAGCGCGCCCGGCTTTCCCGCGAAATCGAACAGAAAACGAAGTCAATCAATCGCGATATGGAAGATGCCCGCGCCGAGATTGATCAGGAAGAGCAAAAGATTGTAAACGAGTTGGGCGGCAAAGTGGTCGCGCTGAGCGAAAAATACGCGAAAGAGCACGGCTATACCTGGATCATGGATGTCAGCAGCCAGCAGACGCCCGTGATTTTCTTTGCCGAGGCGATCGATATCACCAAGGATGTCATCGACTTATACGACAAAGGCACTCCCGTGACCGGTACTGGAACGGCGCCGGCGGCGGCTAAACCTCCAGTACCTGCGACTAGACCCACGGCGCCGTCTAAGTAACGGAAAACCCACAAGTCGCGTCCCCATAGGTGTAAGCTGGATCTTTCGGAGGCGCCGTGAAACCAATTCAAGCACTTGCAGCCGTACTTGCGGTTGCTGCGTGCAGTTTTGCGCAGCACGCATCCTCCGGGTCAGGCCACGCGGCAATTTCCCACGCCCAGACGGCCGTCAGAGCACAATCGGCGCCGCCGGCTACTTCGGGGACCCATATCGTCAATCCCTCCGCGGGCGTAACGTTTCCGGCGACGGGTGTGACACCTGGCGTGGGTTCCCCGGTGACCCCGGCCAAACCATATTACGGCGGACGCAATCCCTATCGACGGTATGGGTCGACCGGGGCAGCAGTGCCTTATTACTATGCCTATCCCGTGATTGTTGGCGGCGCATACGATTACGGGTACGGCAACGGCTATTCTGACCCCGCCTATACCGATAATGGCGGCGCTTATGCGACGGACCCCGCTCCACCGCCCCAAGTCATCATGAATCAGAACTACGTTCCGGAACGTGCCAACCCCGTGATGCGAGACTACACCGGCGATTCCTCGGGAGTTCAGGTTTACGATGCGCCAGGGCGCGAACCGGCGAGCAATTCGAATGACGACGGGACCGACTATTATCTTATTGCCTTCAAGGATCACTCCATCTACTCGGCGTTCGCCTACTGGGTGGATGGCGACACGCTGCACTACGTAACGCCTCAGCGCGTGCACAATCAAGTGTCGGTTGCGCTGGTGGACCGCGACCTCACCGACAAGCTGAATCGCGGCCGCATGAAGGTCACTCTGCCGAATTAGAGCGGGCTAGAGAGCGCACGAAATCCACATCCCCTTCGAGAAAATCGTACTCGGGTAGTCTCGCCGGTTCTTCCCAGCGCAGGTCGTGATACTCGCGGTTTTGAATACTTCCGGTGAAGACGGTGACGCGAAAAAAAATCAGGCGGATTGGTGAACGTCCCGGATACTGATATTCGTAATCGGCGATTTGCTCGCCGATTTCGGCGCGAATCGCCAATTCTTCCGCGAGTTCGCGTGCCAGGGCGGCGGATGGCGCTTCACCGGCTTCGACTTTGCCGCCAGGGAACTCCCATTTGAGCGCATGCCATTTGCCGGGCTTACGCTGGCCGATCAGGATGAGTCCCTGGCGCTCGATGACGGCCGCGACTACGATCTGCATAGAATTGGAGCATACACCGGCATGTACACCGAGCGCCTGTTAGATCACTTCCAGAACCCGCGGAATGTAGGGGAACTCGCGCCGCCGGCAGTGACGGTGGAGGTAAGCAACCCGGCCTGCGGGGACATTCTGCGATTATCGGTGCGATTCGAGAGCGATGTAGTAGCGGAAGCTCGCTACAAGACTCGTGGATGCACGGCATCGATTGCGGCGGGTTCGGCACTCACCGAATGGATGATGGGGAAGACCCGAGCCGAACTGACGCGGATCACGCCGGCCATCGTCGACGAAGCGGTAGGCGGGCTTCAACCGGAATCCAAGCACGCAGCGGCGCTCTGCGTGGACGGGGTGCGGGCGGTGGTGAAGGCGACCGGAGTGTGACCTAATCTTCGTCGTGCTGCGCGGCGAGTTTAGTAACCACCGACAGATCTTCAAGTGTCGTCACGTCGCCGACGACCGTGTTGTTGGTTACGATCTCGCGCAGGAGGCGGCGCATGATTTTGCCGCTGCGGGTTTTGGGAAGCGCGTCGGTGAAGCGGATCTGTTCCGGTTTGGCGAAAGCGCCAATCTCATGGGCCACCCACTGACGCAAGTCTTGCGCGAGCTTCTCCGTGTCCCAATTGCCCTGCTTGAGCGTGACGAAGCAAGCGACGGCCTGTCCAGTAATTTCGTGCGGTTTGCCGACGACGGCGGCTTCCGCAACCGCAGGGTGGCGCACCAGGGCCGATTCGAGCTCCATGGTGCTCAAGCGATGGCCGCTGACGTTCATGACGTCGTCGACACGGCCTAACACCCAATAATAGCCGTCGGCGTCGCGGCGCGCGGCGTCACCGGTGAGATAGCTGCCGGGAATGCGTTCCCAATATTGCTGTTTGTAACGTTCGGGATCGCGCCAGAGTGTGCGTAACATGCTGGGCCACGGGCGACGGATGATGAGGAAGCCCTCCTGGTTGGCTCCGACGGGTACCCCTTTGAAATCGACTACCTCCGGCAGTATTCCGGGCAATGGAAGTGTGGCGGAACCGGGCTTAGCCGGAACTGCGCCGGGGAGGGGCGAGATCATGATGGCGCCGGTCTCGGTCTGCCACCAGGTATCGACGATGGGGCAGCGCTCTTTTCCGATGACTTTGTAGTACCACTCCCAGGCCGCGGGATTGATTGGCTCGCCCACCGAACCCAGCAGGCGCAGGCTCGAGAGATCGTGGGCGTTGGGCCACTGGTCGCCCATGCGGACAAAGGCGCGGATGGCGGTTGGCGAGGTGTAGAGAATGTTAATGCGATATTTCTCGATCAGGCGCCAGAAGCGGTCGGGCTGCGGGAAATCGGGCGCGCCTTCGTACATGACACTGGTGGCTCCTGCGGAGAGCGGGCCGTAGACGATATAGCTGTGGCCGGTGACCCAGCCGATATCGGCGGTGCACCAGTAAGTGTCTTCTTCGTGCAGATCGAAAACCCACTTGACGGTCATGGTCGCTTGCAGCAAGTAACCGCCGGTAGTATGCACGATGCCTTTCGGCTTTCCGGTGGTGCCGGAAGTATAAAGGACGAAGAGCGGGGCCTCGGAATCGAGCGGGACAGCCTCACAGGTTTCGCTGGCTTTTTCATCCAGCTCATGCCACCAGAGATCGCGGCCCTCTTTCATCACGACCTCACCGCCGGTGCGTTTGTAGACGATGACGTCGCGAACCGTGGGGCAGTCGGTGAGGGCTTCATCGACGGCCGGCTTCAGCCTGACTTCTTTGCCGCGCCGCCAACCGCCATCGGCCGTGATGACGACCTGGGCTTCGAGATCCTGAATGCGGGCTTTGAGGGCCTCGGCCGAGAAGCCGCCAAAGACGACGCTATGAATGATGCCCAAGCGCGCGCAGGCCAGCAGCGCGATGGGCAGCTCCGGGATCATGGGCATGTAGATGATGGCGCGGTCGCCTGCTTTGAGCCCACGCGATTGGAGCACACTGGCGAAGCGCGAAACGAGGCGATGCAGCTCCTGGTAGGTGATCATGCGCTGATCGCCCGGCTCGCCTTCCCACAGAATCGCGACTTTGTTCTTGCGCGGCGTGGAGAGATGGCGATCGATGCAGTTGTAGGAGACGTTGGTTTTGCCGCCGACGAACCACTTCACGAAGGGCGGATTCCATTCGAACGCCTTGGACCATTTCTCAAACCAGAACAGCTCTTTTTCCGCGAGCTCGCCCCAGAATTCCGCAGGCTGCTCTTCGGCACGCTTATATAGCGCCCGATAGGCTTCGATGCCCTTCACGTTGGCGCGCTCAACGAACTCCCGACTTGGGGGGTAACTACGATCCTCGACCATAGGGAGAATGGTAGCAAATCCATGATTTTTCCTGGTCTGTTTCTGGCAGCTCGGAGCCGACGACTGCGGGGGGGGGATGCAAACTCTCGAGGAAAGTTCCCCGAGAACCTGTGCCGGTTGTCGCACTATCTTCCAAAAGTGAACAGCGCGCCCGATCCGGCTTTGCTTCCGATTGTGGATACGTAACTCATCTTGGATCGGAGTCGGACGCTGCTAACAAAAGAGCATATTGTGGCTGGTGGCAGCGGTGGTTAATCTGTGATCGGAAGGCTGGCACGGGAGCGGTTTCCGACTGCCACGAAAATCAGCTAAGCGGTGGTTTAAGTGCAATGGACGCAATCGTAGTTGGCGCGGCGTTTGTGGGAAGTATGGCGACGGCGTTTGTGATCCAAAAAGCTGTACTTGGCGCGATGTTGCGAGCATTCCGGCGCGACAAGGCCGCACGCAGTAGCTAACGGTTGTCACATGAGAGACTTGTCACCCGCCGTCATCGAGGACGAGACCGATCGCCCGTCCGATCGCTCGCGGGATCCTCGTGCTCCTCGGAACTGGCTCGACACCCTGGAACCGTTCGCCATCGACTGGGAACTGATTTGGCCGATGTAGTGCAGTCTCAGGCCTCTGCCCACTGCTGTTTCAGGTATCGCAGCGCGCGGCCAAGTGCTGCTTCCGGGTTATCGGTAAATTTCGATTCGATGGTCAGCCAGCCGCTGTATCCCTCTTTCTTCAATTCGCCGAAGCCTGGGCGGTAATCGAAGGGCAGAGATCCTGGTTCCAGCCGCTTCTCTCCATCGGCGAGGTGCACGTAGCGCGTGTATCGGCCGAACCTCGAGAGAGTTGCTGCGATGTTGGGCTCCTCAATCTGCATATGATAAAAATCGCTGAGGATGCCGTAGCCCGGCGAGTCTACCGATTCGATGATCTTGGCCGCCTGACCCTGCCGGAACATGAAATGCGTCTCCTTGTGATTGCAAGGCTCAAGCAGGAGAATCACGCCGCTCTTTTCCACGTCCGCAGCGAGTTCCTTGAGCGCTGCGACCAACAACCGCTCCTCGATTTCGCGCGCGTTCATGATGGGGGAAAGATCCTGAAAGCGGTTTGGTCCGAACGTGGGCACTTCAATGAGGCATTCAGCGCCCAGCGCCTTGGCTAACTCCAGGCGGCGGCGATCGGTCTCGATAGCTTGGGCGCGTTTCTCCGGATCGGTATTCAGGAGTCCGATGGAGCCGACGATGGCGCTTACCGCGACACCGGTGCCGTCCAACTCCTTTTGCAGGAACTCCAAGGGCTTGGCTGACCAGTCATCTCCGAGCTCGATGCCGTCAAAACCGAGCCGTTTCACCAGCAATGCCCGTTCCCGCAAGCCCACATCCGGCAGAGGAGTGCGAACGCCAAAGCGTACGGCACGGGGAGTGGCGAAAGTCGAACGGGTCTCCATGCCGGCCAGCAAGGCGCCTCCAGCATTCAACAGAGAACGACGCGTCATGCTCCAAGCATATTCCAGTTGTCGCTTCGCATTCATTTTGGCGCTGTGGACGCTCGCGAACCTGTTCAAATCTTCACGAACGAGCGGGTGCGGTACATCCAATAGAGAAAAAGCCAGAGAACCAGGAACGTCGCGGTCTCCGCGAGCAAACTGTCCCAAATCCCGACGCGCGGCAGCAGGCTTCCGACGAAGATCTTCGCAATGCCGTGGAGGTCGATCAGCATCATTGCCATGTACGCCACGATGGGGTTCATCCCGATGACGCGGAACGGAAACGCCCAGCGACGCCAGCCCCGCACATCAACCAGCCAGTAGAACAGAGCGAGCGCCAGAAAACTGAAGCCTCCGCTCACAAGTACGAAGGAACTGGTCCACAAGAGCTTGATGATGGGAAGGGCGAGGCTCCAAACGAGCCCAACGGCCAGGCAGCCCGCCCCGGCGGAGGCAAGTAAGCGCAGTTTCGCAGCGGCCGTCCGCGCGGAGAGCAGGACGTGCCCTGCCATCACACCAAGCAGAACCGAGGAGGCGAACCCGAGGTAGCTGACGAACCACGTGTTTTCGCCGTGATGGAAATGCCCGAGAACCATCTGGTCGATCCAGGTCGCCATGTTGCCGGTTGGTGTGAGGACGCCCGCGCCGACGCCTGGTACCGGCACCAGCATCAACAGGGCCCAGTAGAGCAGGAGAAATCCGGCGATGATCAAGACTTGGGTTCTAGGGCGGAACTCGAGCGCGACAGCCACCGCGACCAGGTATCCGGCGGCGATGCCGTGCAGGACGCTATAGCACGGCCATAACTTCGAAAGGTCCCAGGCCAGCAGGTTGCCCTGCGCCATCATGCCGAGCACAAACAGGATGGCCGCGCGCCGTACTGCGTGGAGATAGATCGTTCCTCGACTCGCTCCGGCAGCCCTTCGGTGAGCCATCGACAAGGGGATGGAGACCCCGACGATAAACATGAACAACGGCCAGATGAGGTCCCAAAAGTGCAATCCCTCCCAACGCACGTGCTCGAGCTGCGGTACGACCGCGTTCAAAATAGGAACATGGATTGCTTTCGCCAGGCCTTCGACCATGGCGCCGCCACCGATGATCCAAAACATGTCAAAGCCGCGCAGAGCATCAAGGGAGTCGAGCCGCCCGGCTAAAGCGGCTGTCGCCGGCGGAACCGGTTGCGCACGATCCGAAGGGCCTGCATCAAGAGTTACGGAGTTCGTCTGCGAGGGTCCCATCTTGTAGGCGTCACCTTTCGGCGGTACCTGAAAAGGTGGCTCAACTATATCAAGTTCCGGGAACAAGAGTTGCTGCGTTGCTTGCGCCAGGCGATGGCGGCCTGTTGTGGCGGCAAGATGCCGGCGAGCGGGGCCTACCAGGCGCTTAGCGACTCTTTAGTTGACGATCTTTGGCGGTACGGTCTTGTGATTTTCGTATCAGTCCTTGAACGGCCGCGAAACACGCGTTGCCGACGATGCCGGAAATTGCCCAGCCCACAAGATTGCTGATGACGTAATTCAACGCGTGACCGAGCGCGGGGAATACACGTACGTTAAGAAACGACGCAAACTGATCCAGATTTCCCGTACGGAGCGCGGTGTAGTAGGTGCTGGTCGAACAAATCGCAACCACTAATTTCAGTTCGGTCGTTCGGCGGAGTGCTTGGTGCCGCTGCGACTCACCGATTTTCATCCATACATTGGCAATATCGATACTGATGAGGGTGAAGAGAGCGATCAACATCGCGAATAGTACGCATAGCGAGAGCAGATCGAGCCAGCGCACTTGTTCTGCGCGGTTGTACCATGCGCGGCCAAAGTAAACGAATAGAGCGGCGCTCAACAGGATCGTCGGGCCGGCCAAGATTAACGTAAGACGTCCGAGTCTGGCGATAGTTCCTGTTAGCCGCTCGCTTTCTCGCACGATCGGCTGCGGTTCGGACGATGACTCGCTACCGAGCTTTTTCTTTCTCTTTCTGCTGACCGGCATAGCGTGGCTTTTTTTGGTACAGACAGGATTTTACAACCTTGCAATACACCGTATGCATGCGGGGCATTCATTTACCAAATGGATTCATCGTGCATTCATGTGTCAAGGTTCACAATGTCCGTTCAAGCAACGTCCCCAGCTAAGGCCGAAGTCCAACTCATGGCACAGAGGAGACCTTTCATGCGACGATTTTGCCGTTGTTCTGCAGTAGGGATCGCCATTTCAGCGCTCATCGGACTGGCTCAGCAAACCCCGACCAGCGGGCCCTATAAGGTACTCAAGACAGTCAAGGTTGGCGGCGCTGGCGGTTTTGACTATGTCTATGCCGACGATGTTGGGCGCCGGTTGTACATTCCTCGCACCGGTACCACTCCCAGGATCACGGTCTTCCATCTCGATACACTGGAGCCGGTTGGTGAAATTTCTAATGCCAACGCCCGCGGAGCTGCTGTTGATCTCAAGTCAAATCATGGCTTCGGAAGCAGTAAACCGGTGGTGATGTGGGATACCAAAACCTTGGCGACCATCAAGACTATTGATGTCGACGGCGGGCCGGACGGCATTCTCTCGGATCCATTTAACGGGCGCGTCTGGGTGTTCAGCCATCGCGCGCCTAACGCCACGGTAATCAACGCGGCTGATGGTTCTGTAGCCGGCACCGTCGATCTCGGCGGCGCGCCAGAGCAAGCCGTCACTGATGGCAAAGGCCACTTGTATGTCGATCTTGAGGACAAGGACCAAATCGCTGTCGTGGATGCCAAGACGCTGGCGGCAACCGCACATTACGAGCTTGCCGGTAAGGGCGGCGGGCCCGGCGGGCTTGCGTTTGACGTGGAGAATCACATTCTGTTCGCCGCTTGCCATGATCCGGCGACCATGGTGATCCTCAACGCCGACACCGGCAAGATTCTCGCTGCCCTGCCCATCGGCAAGGGTGTGGATGGCGCGGTGTTCAACCCGAACACGATGGAGGCATTCAGTTCACAGGGCGACGGCACACTGACCGTCATTAAGGAGAATAGCCCGACCAGCTTCGCCGTGACGCAAACCGTACAGACGATGACAAGCGCCAAGACGCTGACGCTTGACCGCAAGTCGAACCAGATTCTGTTGATCGCAGCTCAGTTCACACCGCCGCCCAATCCACCACCGGCAGGAAGGCGTAGTCGTGGCGAAATGGTGCCGGATTCGTTTTCAATTCTTGTCGTCGGCAAGTAGGCAAACTGTACCGGCTGGATGCATTTGAAAATCCGTCACGCCTTGGCCCCACGCACCGCTGTCGTGATGGCTTCGAAGACGCTCCATTCCATGGCGTAGGTTCCAGCCAGGTGGTGTGTGCTCACAGGCTCGAACATGACCCGGATACCGAATCGCTGGACGTTCTTCACCTGCTCGCCGATGGTAAAGGTCTCGGAGTGTTTTCCGTCGGTGCTCAGGACCGTCGCCGTTATGTCAAATACCCGCGTCTCCATGCAAGCCTCCCGCTCAATCGGAGAGCCGGTGTTATGAGGTGACGCGCTTTACGCTCTTAGCACCGTGCTTCCTGCGCGGTTCCGGTGGCGACGCAACCGTTATGCTCTTTGGCATAAAGGTACCACGATCCAGTGCATGTTGGCGGCAGCTGGTGCGTTCGGGAATGCCATCGCCTACTTTTGGCGTGGCGTCGGTACGACCGATTTTGTGGAATGGCCGTCCGGGCTCCGCCGAATTGAGGCAGTTGGGTGGTGGGCGGTCGCGGGCTCGAACCGCGGACCTTCTGCTTGTAAGGCAGTGCCGCATACATCTTGGGTTTCACATTGGCCCATACTTTCCACAGCCTTATACTAATTCCGGGGACCTGCTTTCGCTCAGAGTAGAACCCGTTTCGGAAGATAAAATTGGACTTTTGGAACAGTTTTGGTACACCGAGGCCGAGTCCGGCCAAGGACTGATCCGGATTGGTGGATGGTAGGGCTGTTCACGCCAGTTATCACCGCCATCGGCCCTGAGCTTATGAGAGACGACCAGTGGTGCATGGCTGCAGTGCTGTAGCGCCGCCGCTATCGGCTCAGTGCCCGCATTAGCCAGGATTTGGCGAACTCCCAGTCGCGCCTGACTGTTCGCGAAGAGATCTTCAGGACCTCTGCAATCTCCTCCTCGCTTAGCCCACCAAAGTAGCGCAGTTCGACGATCTTGGCCTGGCGGGGAGCCGCTGCCGAGAATGCCTCCAGCGCCTCGTCCAACGCCACTAGTGATGAATCACGTTCCGGTGACAAGAACGCGTTTTCGTCGACGTTCACCTTGACCGCGCCGCCGCCCCGCTTGTGCGAGCCTCGGGCTCGCGCCGCGTCTACGAGAATGCGGCGCATCATCTGGGCAGATATGGCAAAGAACTGGGCACGCTGCTGCCAGTCGACGTTTTTCACGTCCACCAGGCGAAGGTAGACTTCGTTCACCAGAGCCGTGGTTTGGAGCGTGTTCCCGGCCCGTTCATTCTTCATGAAATGCCCAGCCATTCGGTGGAGTTCGTCGTACACCTTGGCGGCCAGCTGATCTAACGCCGTCTGGTCACCGCCGCTCCAGGCTCTTAATAGATCAGTAACTTCCTCAGATCGAGGCAGCGCCATCGCAATCCCTCAAAAGAAAATATCACGCCCGTGGCCGGTCTTCCCGTTTCCTTCCGCCCGTAGCGGTGGAGGTGGAACAGGCAATGAGGACCAGACTTCGGGTAGCCATGCTGGCAATACTGAGTGCAAGTCTTTGCGCTGGACAAAGCAAAGCACCGGTAGAGGCAACTGTTATCGTCTGCATGAATCCCGACCAGAACGTCCAGATGGGTGTCCGGCCCATTGTTTCCACGGTGTTCGGGAGCATCGGTGTGAGAATCGACTGGCGCGAGCCGGATTCCTGCCCGGCTGAGTCAGGCGCCATCCAGGTCCATCTGTCCCACGATGCGCCCAGGATTGGCCATTCTGAAGCCTTGGCTTTTGCGCGGCCGTACGCGGGGGGCATCGTAGTGTTTCTCGACCGCGTGCAACAGTTGCATGGCGCCGGAGTGCGTTTCGTGATGGCATTTGTGCTGGTACACGAGATCACCCACGTCCTGGAAGGAATTGAACGGCACTCAGCCACCGGCGTCATGAAAGCTCGATGGAACGATAGCGACTACTTCGAAATGCGGCTCAATCGCCTTCGTTTCGCCCCGGAAGACGTCGATCTGATTTACGACGGCCTCAAAATGCGGCAAGCTCGCGTCGCCACTTCCGCCCTGGTCACGCGGGCGGCGATTGCCGGTCAGTGAACGACAGCGTATCGTTATAAGGGATCATGAGGAGTCTGTGACCCCGGAACGCCTCAGCCAGATCGAAGAGTTGTACCACTCGGCTCGGGAGCGTGAGCCGGGTGAGCGGGCGGCCTTCTTAGCTGAAGCATGCCGGGAAGATGAAGAGCTCCGCCGCGAGGTTGAATCCTTGCTCGGGTCTGAGGGGTTAAGCTCCGCACTGCTGGACGCGCCGATGCGGGAAGCTGCCGAAATACTGGCGTCGCAGCCAGATCATAACGAACACCAGCTCGCGCCAGGACGGGAGCTCGGACCTTACCTGATCGAGGCTCACTTGGGCTCAGGTGGCATGGGAGAAGTCTATCGGGCCCGCCATTCGCGCTTGAAACGCGAGGTGGCGATAAAGGTAGTTCCGGCGAGCTTCGCGTGCGACCCGGACCGCATCGCACGGTTCGAGCGCGAGGCGCGGGCGGCGAGCGCGCTAAACCACCCCAACATCGTCCACATCTACGACATCGGGGAGGCGGCCGGCGTTCACTTCATCGCCATGGAGTACGTGGCGGGTAAGACGTTGGCGGAATTAATCGGTCGCAAGGGGCTGTGGCTGAATGTAGCGCTAAAGTATGCGGCACAGATGGCGGACGCACTGGCGACGGCCCACTCGGCGGGCATCGTCCACCGAGATTTGAAGCCGTCCAATGTCATGGTGAATCAGAACGGCCTAGTCAAAGTGCTGGATTTCGGCCTGGCTAAGCTGACCGAGACCGCAAGCGGCAATTTTGGCGAGACGGCAACGACGAAGGCACCGGAAGGTCACCGTACGGAAGAAGGCACGATCGTTGGCACAACCTCCTATATGTCGCCAGAACAGGCCGAGGGCAAGAAGGTGGACGCGCGCAGCGATATTTTTTCCTTCGGCTCCGTCCTGTACGAGATGGTGACTGGTCGGCGGGCTTTTCAGGAAGACTCAAAACTCTCCACGCTATCGGCAATTCTCAAAGGCGAGCCGAAGCCAGCCAGCAGCATCACGCCGGATGTGCCCCGAGATCTGGAGAAGATTATATCGCGCTGTCTAAGGAAAGACCCGGAACGGCGCCTCCGGCACATGGACGATTTGAGACTTGCCCTGCTGGATCTGAAGGAAGAGTCGGAGTCGGGCAAGCTGGGGGCGGTTTCTGCCGGCGGCGCGGCGGGTGGGTGGAGATCTCTGCCGCGATGGGCGCTCTTGGGTATTGGCGTGTTGCTGCTCGCGGCGGTGGGAGGTGGGATTTGGTTGCAGCGTCCGGCCTCTCACGAGGTTCCGAAAACCGTTCCTCTGACCAGTTATCCAGGCCGCCAGATTACCCCCGCTTTCTCGAACGATGGCAAGCAGGTGGCGTTTGCCTGGGATGGTGAGAAGAACGGAAATCTCGACATTTATGTCAAGCTCGTGGACGCTGGAGCCCCATTGAGGCTGACGAGTTCTCCCGCAGATGAATGGTCACCCGCCTGGTCGCCCGATGATCGGTACATCGCTTTTTGCCGAGGATTCTCCGACCACAATGAAATCTGGATGATCCCAGCACTGGGTGGGACGGAGCGAAAATTGGGAGAATCGGCGGGGTGTGGGTTATCGTGGTCTTCGAGTGGAAAATATCTAGCAACGGTGGACAAGGCCGCGCAGCGGGATCCCCAGAGCATTTTCTTGCTCTCCTTGGAGACTGGTGACAAGCGGAAACTCACATCGCCGCCTGCTGAATTCTTCGGGGATGGGGCTCCCCGATTCTCTCCCGATGGTAAGACGCTCGCGTTTCAGAGGTCTTCTTCCGTTGCTCAGGAGGAGATCTATCTGTTGCCTCTCACTTCCGATGGAAGGCCACAGGGCCAGCCTCGGCGGCTGACTTTTGACGAACGAGAAATCTTTGGCTTAGACTGGACCACCGACGGTCGGAGAATCGTCTATTCGTCGGGTGAAACCGGTAGCACGAACCTGTTGACGGTCCCGGCCTCCGGAGGGGCGCCCGAACGCCTGGCGGTGGCGGGCGGAAATCCTACAGCACTCTCTGTCTCTCGTGCCGGCAGTCGATTGGTTTATGTTCGCGAACTGTTCGACTCCAACATCTGGCGAATACCTGGGCAAAACTCGTCCGACAAGAAAAGGGCGCCCTCCAGATTCATTGCTTCCACCCAACCAGATCAGGAACCCCAATACTCTTCCGACGGCACAAAGATCGTTTTCACCTCGGCCCGCACTGGCAACTACGAGATCTGGGTCTGCGACCGTGAAGGGCGAGATCCAGTTCAACTGACTTCTTCCAACGGGCCCCAACTGGGAAGTCCCCGATGGTCTCCGGACAGCCGGTGGATTGCCTTCGACAGCCCGAAGACGGGCAACGAGGATATCTATGTCATCGCCGCCGATGGCGGTCAGTCGCGACGCCTGACTAACGGACCTTCTAATAACGTGCGTCCGAGCTGGTCCCAGGACGGCCAATGGGTCTACTTCGGTTCCAATCGAAGTGGAGATTGGCAGATCTGGAGAGAGCCTGCCCCCGGCGGCTCGGCCGTACAGGTGACAAAGACGAAGGGCGGCGAGGAGGCATTCGAATCGCTCGACGGCAAGTTTGTTTACTACGCCAAATTAGACGTGCCTGGTATTTGGAAGGTGCCGGTGGGGGGAGGAGAGGAAACCCGTGTGCTTGATCGGGGTGGGCGGAGCGCTTGGGCTGTAACTGGCCGAGGGATCTGCTTCTTCGACCTCAGTAGCTCGAACGGCACGACCCTCAGGTTTTACGATTTCGTCATAGGCAAGGTGACGCTCCTCAGAGAGTTTTCGAAGGATACTCAGGTCGATACAATTAACACTGCGATGACCGTCTCTCCCGACGGACGATCGATTCTCTACACGCAGCTTGATCAATCCGGCAGCGATCTGATGCTCGTGGAAAATTACCGTTGATCCCAGGTCTAATTCCGTAAGAGTGTCGTTCAGACAGTGGCCGCCACGGTCAGTGCCGGCATTATGTTTTCCTTGTCCGAGAGGCTTCTGTAGATTACTGGCGCGACATCTTAGTGCTGTATCGAAAGCGAACCGGTGATGATAGCTTCAGGACACCATGGGGGCTGGGCCGGTTCGCTTTCGATACAGCGAT
>Ga0335069_10001365_pt1 | contig 39494 bp, 40 predicted proteins | sample Lox_Sample_11_FD_206714 | JGI IMG/M metagenome (GOLD analysis project Ga0335069, IMG submission 206714) | Soil microbial communities from Loxahatchee National Wildlife Refuge, Florida, United States - Lox_Sample_1.1 | ecosystem: Environmental > Terrestrial > Soil > Wetlands | place: USA...
CGCGATCGCCGCTAGACCCACGGCGGCGACCCGCTTCGCCCGGCTACCGCCGCCCTCGCGATCGCCGCTAGACCCACGGCGGCGACCCGCTTCGCCCGGCTACCGCCGCCCTCGCGATCGCCGCTAGACCCACGGCGGCGACCCGCTTCGCCCGGCTACCGCCGCCCTCGCGATCGCCGCTAGTTGGCCGGCTTCTCGGCGTGTCCGCCGAACTGCTTGCGCATCGCCGAGAGCGCCTTGCTGGCGAAGTCATCGAGATGACGTGAGGCGAAGCGGGACTGCAGCGCGGTCGTCAGCACCGGCGTAGGGACTCCCTCGTCGATGGCCGCGATGGAAGTCCAACGGCCCTCGCCGGAGTCGGAGACCCGTCCGGAGAACTCCTTCAGGTCGGGGGATTGCCGCAACGCGATCGCGGTCAGGTCCAGCAGCCAGGAGCCGATGACGCTGCCGCGGCGCCATACCTCGGCAACCTCCGGAATGTCGAAATCGTACTGGTAGAACTCGGGATTCGACAACGGGGCGGTTTCGGCGTCACCCTCCTGCACATGCTTGCCGATGTCGGCATTGCGCAAGATATTCAGCCCCTCGGCAAGCGAAGCCATCATCCCGTATTCAATTCCGTTGTGCACCATCTTGACAAAGTGCCCCGCACCCGACGGCCCGCAATGCAAATAGCCGTTTTCCGATTGGCCAACTTCGCCGTCACGGCCGGGCGTACGCGGCGCCGCGTCCACCCCGGGCGCCACGGTGGCAAAGATGGGTTCGGCGTGCCCAAAAGCATCCTTGTCGCCGCCGATCATCAGGCAGTAGCCACGTTCTCGGCCCCACACACCGCCGCTGGTTCCACAGTCCAGCAAGCGAATCCCATTCTCCGCCAGAGTTTTTGAGTGCCGGATGTCGTCACGGTAGTACGAATTGCCGCCGTCGATGACGATGTCCCCAGACTCCAGGGTCTTCGCCAGTTCCTCGATGACTCCCGTGGTGATGGTCCCGGCCGGCACCATAACCCACACGACTCGCGGAACTGTCAGTTTCTCGGCCAGCTCTTGCAGCGAGGACGCGCCGGTGGTCCTTTCCTCCCCGGCCATTGCCTTGACCGCGTCCGGGTTGTGGTCGTAGACCACGCATTCATGTCCGTCCTTGGCCACGCGGCGCACGATGTTGGCGCCCATCCGGCCGAGACCGATCATCCCAAGCTGCATCTTTTCCTGTCTCCTTACTGTGGTGGGTTCGTGCGCTTAGGCAGCCACGGCTCCTGCCAACTGCGATGACCATGCATCAGTGACTGCGCCGCGTCGGGTCCCCAGGATCCCTTGTCGTAGTGGTGGATCCGGCCCGGCTTGTCCAGCACAGGCTGCACGATTCGCCACGTTTCTTCGATGGCGTCTTCGCGGGCGAAGAGCTGACGGTCCCCGTTGAGGGCGGCGTGCAGCAGCCGTTCATACGGCCGTACCGCCTCACCAAGGTCTTCGGCGAACGAGGAGTCCAAGTGGACGTCGTGCCACGAATCGCCGGCTTGCGCAGACAATTGCAGTCGCATGCCCGGATCGGGATCGATGCGCAGCACGATCTGGTTGGGCTCGGGCGGGCGGCGGTTGGGCAGAAACGAGAAACCGGGAACGTGGTGGAGAAACATCCGCACCTCGGTGACTTTCGTGGGCAACGCCTTACCGGCGCGCAGGAAGATCGGCACCCCGGCCCAGCGCCAGTTGTCGATCTCGGTCCGCAGTGCGACGAAGGTCTCGGTTTGCGAATCCTCCGCCACCCCGGCGACTTCGGTATAACCCCGGTACTGACCTCGCACACACCGGTCGGGATCCAGCGCCGGCATCGCGCGGAACACCTCGGCCTTCTTGTCGTTCAGGTCGTCGGCGCCGGGACCCACCGGGGGCTCCATTGCGACCAGCGCCAAAACCTGCAGCAGATGGTTTTGCACGACGTCACGCAATGTGCCCACCGCGTCGTAGAACTTGCCGCGGTCCTCGATCCCGAAATCCTCGGCCATGGTGATGTGTATTTCGGAAATGCTGTCGCGATCCCACACTTTGGCGAGGCCGTTGTTGGCGAAGCGCAGGTACTGCAATTCTTCGACGGGCTGTTTGCCCAAGAAGTGGTCCACCCGCAGGATTTGGTCTTCGTCGAGCACCGCGCGCAGCCGGGCATTCAGGTCGCGCGCCGAGGCCAGGTCGTGACCGAACGGCTTTTCCACCGCGACGCGTGCGCAGTCCAGCAGGTCGACCTTGGCGAGGTTTTCCACGATCGGCGCGAACAAGGATGGAGGCATTTCCAGGTAGTACAGCGGACGGCAGTCCGGACCGACCACCTTGGCGATCTCTTTGTACAGCGCCGCATCGGTGACGTCGCCGTGCAGGTAGGCCAACCGGCCCGCGAGCCGGTCGAACACCGCGTCATCGAACTTCTCATTGGAGGCTTTGATGGCATCGCGCGCCCGCTCGACCAACTTCTCTTTCGCGATGTCGTCACTGGCCACACCGATGATCGGGCAGTCCAACAGGTTGCGCGCCTCAAGCCGGTACAGGGCGCGGTAGGTCATCTTGCGGGCTAGATCGCCGGTGATACCGAAGATCACCAGCTTCTCCGAGGAATTGTCGCCGCCGTCAGCCAAGCCCGCACCTCCGAAAAGTCACCCGATTGGCTCTTGAGACTCACTACCTGCGGCGGTTGGAGTCAACACTAGACACCGCGTACAGGCCCGACAAGCGGAAGCGATCACGGCTTTTGGCAGGATGCCTGGGGTGGAAGATGTGCTGCATATCGCGGTCTACGTGCTGGCCGGGATTGCCGCGGTCGAAGCCGGTGCCCTGGCCGTGCTCTGCAGGCTGCTAGTGCGTAGGGGGCAGGAGATCGAGGAGTTGCGGCAGCGAACCGACGCGCGCAATTGGCTGCTGTCCGGTGGCCGCGAGGCCGTCAAGACGGTGTGGCAAACCGCGAACCTGGTGCGTAAGGAAGGCTTCGGTGCGGCCGTGCGCAGCTCGATCGAGGACCTCGCCGACTGGGCGGAGGTGGAACGGCCCGACCTTGCCCGGGTCACCCCAGACGGCCGGGTGGTCATCTTGTTCTCCGACATCGAGGAATCCACCGCACTCAACGAGCGGATCGGCGACCGCGCCTGGGTCAAGCTCATCGCAGGGCACGACAAGCTGGTTTCCGATCTCGTGCAGCGGCGGTCTGGTCATGTGGTCAAGAGTCAAGGCGATGGGTTCATGATCGCCTTCGCGCGCGCTGAACAAGCGGTGCGGTGCGGCATCGACCTGCAGCACGCGCTACACAAGAACGCAAAGCGCAAGCGGCAGGAGGAGATTCGCGTTCGCATCGGCGTTCATATGGGCCGCTCGGTCCGCCGCGGCGATGATCTATTCGGTCGCAACGTGGCAATGGCAGCGCGCGTCGCAGCACAAGCCCTCGGCGGCCAGATCCTGGTGAGTCAGCCGGTGCGAGATGCCGTTTCCGACTGTGAAGACATCCAATTCGACGACGGCCGCGATGTCGAGTTGAAAGGTTTTTCGGGCAGCTACCGGTTGTTCGCGGTGGAAGCTTCGGCCGAGCCCGATTTCGACTGAAAGCTCTCCGCGTCGTATTCGGCCAACCTCTGGTGCAGCCGGGCACGGACTTCATCGGCGGTGTACGCCCGCCGTCTGCGTTGGTCGCGAACCACCAGCGCGCCACCGGCGACGACACCGGCCACGCCGGCCAGCCCGAGCCACTTCCATACTCCGCGCATGAACACCAGGCTATCCGTAACAGGGTCGCAATGGGCCCGGTTGTGGTTAACTTGTGTGCCTTCATAACGGCTGGCGACCAGGACCACGAAAGCCGCAGCGGCGAACGGGCTTACACACCAGATGCTCACCTTAAACCAAGCGCTTGACGAAACCCGGACCGGCGATCTGTGGCTGTTTCGCGGCGGTTCCGGACCCGACCGAGCCATACAGACGTTGACGAACAGCCCGGTGAACCACGTCGGCATGACGGTGGCCATCGACGACTTGCCGCCGTTGATGTGGCATGCCGAATTAGGCGACAAACTCGTGGATATGTGGACCGGAACCAACCACCGCGGCGTACAACTCAATGACCTGCACCAAGCCGTCTGGCAATGGACACAGCGTTACCAGCAGCGATGCTGGCTGCGTCAGCTGACACCTGAGGTCAGCCGCGAGCAAGAGAACAAATTGCTGCGCGTGATCGCCCGGATGGACGGCACGGCGTTTCCCACCACCATGCGCCTGACCGGTCGGTGGCTGCGCGGCCGGCTCCCGACCGCCTACGACTGGACGCGTGGAGTTCCGTTCTTGGACAACACAATTCGTAAGTCGACGCAACGACGTAAAGCACGTCAACGCGGCGGCCTGGAAGCGGCGTACTGCGCGGAGACGGTCGCGATCACCTACGAGGAGATGGGGTTGCTCGCTACCGAAAAGTACTCAAACTGGTTTGATCCAGGCTCGTTTTGGAGTGGCGACAGGCTTCCGCTTACACCGGGATATCAGCTCGGCGACGAAATCGAGGTTGTCTCAGGCTAGCCGTGGCTAGCCGACCGACAACTCGGCCATCGCCGACCACCCGGTCGCGTCAATCGTCTGGCTGATGATCTTCGGCGTGGACTTCAGCGCCTGTGGCAACTCTTGCATGGCCCGCTTGAAGTGATCGCTATTGACATGGACGCTGCCCGCGTCACCGTCACGGAACGCCTCCACCAACACGTACTCTGCGGGGTTGTCCAGGCTGCGCGACCACTCGAACCACAAGTTGCCTTCCTCGGCGCGGGTGGCGGCGGTGAACGGGGCGACGAGGTCTGGCCAGCGGTCGGTCCAGTCCGGTTTGGTTTCGAACTTGACGACGATGAAGATCATTGCCGGTCCCCGCCTACGCTCGCTGCTTTCGGTTGCGCTCGCTCAATCCCCGGGAGCAGCGCCAGCATATACGGCCATCCCCACATCGTCACGACGGGACGCGATGGCAAACAGGCATTGCATCGTCGACAGCAAAATGTGCCCGGACGACTTCCTTGACGACCGGGCACATGTTGGTCTCACGCTGGACTTAACTTCTTTCCGGCTAATTGCGGTGACAAAGTGACGAAACCTCACAGTGTAAATGAATTCCGGAATATCTCACGGCAGCGGCCTAAGAACGGCCGTTTTGTGATCTACATCGCAGCGTGGATCCCTGGCGGAAACAATCACATCCGCGATTTTAATTCGTTAGGCATTTGCAATTGCCGGGTCGCCGGGCGGAGGTAAAACCGGGATCGGCGGTGCGGGAGCCGTGGCGTCGACCAGAACGGGCGATGCGTCCGGCGCCGGTGGGGCATCCGGCGGCGCAGGCGCAGCGTTGGGCAGCGCCGGAAGACCACCCTCACCCTCGACGGGCATCGGCAGAAACATGTGGCGGGTGAATCCCGGCTGGTACGCGCTGGCACCACCGATGTGTACGCCGCCACGCTCGCCACCGGATACCGGGGCTCCATCCGGCAGCGTCACGGCAGTGTGACCACCGTTCCATCCAATGACCAACGCATTGGGAGCGGTTCGGTATTGAAACCCTCGCGCCAACAAAGCGGCTTCCTCGTTCCCGGTGTTGAACCGATTCCCGAACACCGGCCTGTCCGTCGCCACATTGGCAACCCAGGAAGCCAGCCCAGAGCAATCGGTCCCGGTGGGAGAATCCCCACTCACAATATAAGGCGTCCCGGAGACCTGATTGATGAGTGACATCAAGGTTGCAATAACTACAATGGCGGGCGACGCTAGCAATAAGGCTATTTCCTAATCAAATTTTGTGGCACACGTCATTCGCGGCAGGGATTAATGGTGTGCGCAGCAAGTATAGAAGGCTATTACATTGCAGGTATATTTATTGCAACAAACTGCTTTCACTTTCAGTGAACACCCCGCCCGATTTGCGGCCGTCTCGCCCGACGGGGTCAAACCCCAAACTTGGCCCGGGCCGCGTCCGTGACCGGAGTGAACAGGTTGACGAGGTTTCCATCGCGATCGCGAAATAACAACGCACGGTTGCCCCCCGGCATGGTTGTCGGCTTGGTCACGACCTCGCCGACGCGCTCGCCGAGCCGCTCGTATTCAGCGTCCACGTCCTCGGCGATGAACTCCACAATCGCGCTGCGGTTGGCCGCCGGCTCGGCCGACCCGGGTTCGAACAGCGGTACCGTCTTGTCGCTGCCAATGGCGAGCGTGCCCATCGGCGTCGGAATCTCGGCGAAAAGCTCGTTGCCCCATACCGCGGAGACTTCGGTCACCATCTCATAAAAATCCACCAGCCGACGGACGTCGGCAGTGATGATGCGAGTTGAAACGAACTTCATCAAGCTCTCCCAGGTGGGCCGGTCGGCGGCCTGTCTCCGTGCAGTGTCTTGTGCATGGCGGGCAACGTTGCTCCCGGTCGTTGATCACCCCGATCAGCGTGGGCCGCTGTCGCTGCCTGGCGGAATCCGGCGTGTGATCAGGCGGGAGTCCATATCCCGTTGTTCCAGAATCCCCAACCTCTGGTCGGGTTCCACATCAGCTGAGCCCCGGGCGCCCAGGCCGGTGGAGGCGGCTGCGGCGGCGCCCACACCGGCGGCGGTCCCCAGGGTCCCCAGCCCGCCGGGCCCCCTTGGCGTGCCGACCCCTGCCAGTCGTGGCAGTGATTCCAGTCCCAGTTGTACGGGTTGCCCCAGCTGGGGTCCCATTGATCACCCGGGCACCAGTGAAAGCTGGGCGCAGGGGCGGCCTCGGCGATCCCGCCGGCCAGCGCTAAAGCGGACCAGGCCAGCACGCACGCAGACCACCGAATCTTTGGCTTCATAGTCGCCATCTCCCTTTCCCTTCGACCGCGATCCAGGCAAGTGCTGATGAACCCGAACTCGACCAGATCGCTGACGTCTGGTTGGCACCTGCAGGCATACCCGGCCGCCTGTGCCGCCCTGATCCAGCGGCATCATCGTTTAGATGCGTGGATGCCTCGGGTACTTAGACGCCGTTGCAAATGCCGCCACACAGGAGGTGCGGGCCCCTGCTGTCCGGCGCTATTGGCTCCCTCATTTGGATATTGCTCCTCATCGCGATCATTGCGGTCGTCGTCGCCGTCGTTCGCGATGCCGAGACCGAAGAGTGCCACCGTCGTGGAACAGCCAGTCGTGCGCCAAGCCCCGCCGGCCGTCAGTGGTCTAGCCCCGGGGTGGTAGCCGGACCAGAACGACCCGCGTTTGATGCGCTACTACGATGGCCGCGTTTGGACGGCACAACGTTGGTCACTTCGTCGCCTGCCTAGACGTTGAAGCGGAATTCGACCACGTCGCGAACCACGGTCATCGCCGGTTTCATGGGTTCGTAAGCGCGGTAGCAATTGTGTCGTAATTTCCCATCTGCTTGGCCGTGAAGGCGTAAGGGCTGTTCCGATCGCGGCCGAGAAAGTTTGGCCCGGCAACGCCGAGGACCGCGAAGATCACGGTCACGGCCAAACTTCTCAACCAAGTAGAACGACCGACTGGGCCTCGGCGGCGAAGCGCGCGTATATAGGCAAAACCAATCGGAACGTGCAGGAGGATCGACGCGAGAAACCCGGGACTGTACCTGGCGTTCGCGATCCGCGGAAAGACCACACCATGGCCGACGGACTGACTGATACCGAACAGCACTGGCGGTAGCCCAAGCCACTTCGCCCTCGGGAAGAGGATCGGAGCGATGTAGAACGGGTAGGCAACCGCGGTGTTGATGCACATCGCAGTGTTGGTGTTCAGAGGATAGTTCCGGGGCTGGTCGCCCTTGAAGATCCCGCGGTTGAACTGTCCGGGAAAGTAGCCCGGGTCTTCATACTCCTCGTACTGGTGGACGAGTAGCGCGATGAAGTTGATGACCGATAGCGCACGCAGATTGGTCAACTGCTTTCTTGCGGCCAAGGTGGCGGCACCACCGACCGCCATCCCGAGTACGGCACCGACCCGGGGCCAATGCGTGCGGTATGTGTCTAGCGGGGCGGCGCTGGTCATGGTCTCTCCCTCGGATCGAACGAATCTCACGAAGCTACCTACAGAAACCTCACCACACGCCTGGCCTACTTTTTCGCTTGCGCAGTTGTTCGTGGCGGAACTCAACCACATCCCCGTCGGCTTGATGAGGAAGAGCTTCCTCACTCGGCAGGCGTCAGCCGCATGACTGGAATCGTCCGCGCTCCGCTTCGCTTTTCCTCCACGGCGTACACCCCCGCCAAGCGATCGCATGCGAGCCCGTACAGCCGGTCGCGGTCCGCGTTGTCAGTGACTTGCTTTGCCACGAACGAACCACCGCGAGGTCCGATGTGCAACTCGCACTTCGGATTGGCCCGCAGGTTGTGGTACCACGCCGGATGACGCGTGCTTCCGTAATTCGATGCGATGAGGATGACGTCATCACCGTCGGTGAAATACGCGAGGGGGACCTCGCGGCGCTCGCCGCTCTTCGCGCCCAGCGAAGTCAACACCACCATCGGCACCGCCAGGTTGAGCTTGAGGCGGCCGCCCGAAGCTTTGATTAAAGGTGCTTCCAGGGGCGCCGCTATCTTGCGCCAGACCGCTAGACCCGTCTTGCTCGCAAACATGGGTCCACCCATCCACCAGAAGATTCGCCGTCGCCAGGGTCCACGTGATTGCAGGTCGGCGCGCCGGATTCCGTTGATGCTGTCCCCTGAGCTCATGGGCTGATGGTAAAGCTCTCGCGATCGAAGGAGGGCAGATCAGCGAGCCCAGGCTTATTCGTCTCGCGATCGGTTGTGCGTCCTCGCCGAGACGTTTATCCGTGCCGGAACTCCACCACGTCGCCGTCCGCGGGGACTACTGCTGCCCTTCCATCAGATGGGCGTAGGGCTCTGCCTCGGCGCCGACCGATTCAGGCATGGGGTAGTAGCTCTTGATGAGCAAGTTTCCGTCGTCGTCCCAGGCGAACGTCTCAATGCTGTGTGCCATTTGGACGTTCGGCTCGGTGCCGAAGTGGTTCTCGCAGACCCAGGCCATCTCGTTCCCGTTGACCTGAACCGTGATCATCTTGATCTTGAGGATCGGCTGGAACATATCAAAAGCGTCCGACGTGGCGGCGGCAAAACCGTGCTTCTCCTCGGTGCCCACCGGGTCGAACATCCGGACCTCGCCAGGGCAGATGGTGCGCCACGACGCCACCCATTCGTCCTTCTTCCCTGCATTCCACAACTCCGCGTGCTTGGATGCGTGCGCCGGGCGAGCCTGACGGCTCGGGACCTTGCTCATTGCCCTTCTCCGCTCCGTCGCTGGTGATGGTTCACCCTGGAACGATAGCTGGACACGTGTCTAGCCGGAAGGGCTTACTGCTTAGTCTTAGACGTTTGTCCATGGCGGAACTCCACCACGTCGCCGTCGGCCATGACATAGTCCTTGCCTTCCATGCGGACCTTGCCGGCCGCCTTGGCCGCCGCCATGGAGCCGGCGGCGATCAGGTCGTCATACGAGACGATCTCGGCCTTGATGAAGCCCTTCTCGAAGTCGCTGTGGATGACCCCGGCGGCCTTCGGCGCGGTGTCACCCTGGTGAATCACCCACGCGCGCGCCTCTTTTGGCCCCGCAGTAAGAAAAGTCTGCAGCTGGAGCGTGTGAAAACCGGCCCGGGCCAACGCATCAAGCCCGCGCTCGGTCTGCCCGATAGACTCCAGTAGCTCGGCCGCCGACTCGTCGTCGAGTTCGACCAGCTCGGATTCGATGGCGGCGTCCAGGAACACCGCGTCGGCGGGCGCGACCAGCTGCCGCAGCTCGGCGACCCGCGCCGCGTCGGTCAGCACCGCTTCGTCGGCGTTGAAGACGTATAAGAACGGTTTCGTCGTCAGCAGATTGAGCTCCCGCAGCAGGGATGCATCCATACCGGCACTGAACAGTGTCTTGCCGCTGTTGAGTAGCTGCTGCGCGTTGACTGCCGCGTCGTAGACCGGTTTGCGTTCCTTGTTGGTACGGGCTTCCTTCTCCAGCCTCGGCAACGCGCGTTCCAGGGTCTGTAGGTCGGCGAGGATCAGCTCGGTCTCGACGACCTCGATGTCGGACTTGGGGTTCACCTGCCCGGCAACGTGGGTCACGTCATCGTCGGAGAACACCCGGACTACCTGACAGATGGCGTCGCATTCCCGGATGTGGGCCAGGAATTTGTTGCCGAGCCCGGCTCCCTCGGACGCACCCTTGACCAGTCCAGCGATGTCGACGAAGGTCACCGGCGCGGGGACGATCCGCTCGGATCCGAACAGCTCCGCCAGCTTGTCCAGACGCGGGTCCGGAAGCGGAACGACGCCCTCGTTGGGTTCGATCGTCGCGAACGGATAGTTGGCCGCCACCACGTCGTTGCGGGTCAGCGCGTTGAACAGAGTCGACTTGCCGACATTGGGCAAACCCACTATTCCCAGGCTCAGGCTCACAGGAACCCAAGTCTAGGGCTCGGCGCCGCCGCCGGCTTTCGGGCACCTTTGCAGCGCGCAGGCGTACACGCCCAGGATCGCTGCAAGGCATATATACGGGCCTTTCGGCCCATTGCCGGTACGGTCTAGATGTGTCAGCACAGCGGGCAAGGTCGGCAGTGGAGGCTGCCCACCGCTCGATCCTTCCCGATATCCCAGGTGTGCCCTGGTATGCAGCCCTGCTTATCGCCGTCACTGCCACCGCCATCGGCTACGGAATTGATGCCGGCCACAAGGAGCTGACCCATGTCTTCGCCGGCTTCTATATAGCCGGCTGTGTGATAGGGGTACTGGCGGTGCGTCAGGACGGCCTGTTCACCGCGATCATCCAGCCACCGCTGATACTTTTCTGTGCGGTGCCAGGCGCCTACTGGATGTTCCACGGCGGCAAGATGGGCCACCTCAAAGACCTGCTGATCGACTGTGGCTATCCGCTGATCGAGCGCTTCCCGCTGATGCTGGGCACCGCCGGCGGCGTGCTGCTGATCGGGCTGGCCAGGTGGTATTTCGGCAAGGCGCAGCCGCCGACCCCGACAGACACATCCGGCGACACCACGGCCGCCGGCACCGGCGAAAAATCCGTCGCCGGCACCATCATCGCCAAGCTGCAGGCGATGCTGCGGCCCGATTCGACCGGCGACCCAGACGAGGCACCCGCCGCCGAGACGCGGCGGAGCCGCACCGCCGGGTCGTCCCCCAGAGGACGCCGAACGTCACGCAGCGGTCGGTCTGGCACCCGTTCCACCCGGACCCACTCGCGGCACGGTCGACAGCAGCGAGACGACGGGCAAGAACCGGTTGAGCGTCCGCGGCGCTCGAGTCGAAGAAACGCGGCCGCCGCCCGCGATTACGACAGCGCTGAGCCGCCCCGACGGTCCCGTCGCCGCACCCGCCCGGAGACCGATCCAGACCTGCGCAGCCAATCGCCCCGGGAGGCCGGACGCGAGTCACGCACCCGCCGTAGTCCCTACGAGCGTCCCGGGCCGCGCAGTAGCCGATTCGATGGCTCGGGTGGGTACGGGGACACCTACGATCCGCCCGCATCTCCTCAGCCATTCGGCCGCTACGAGGCTTCCGAGCGTTACGACCGCTATGAGCCGCTCTACGAACCGCGGCGGCGGCGCCCCAGCAACGGCGCCAGCCCGACGCATCACCCCATCTCGCAGGTCCGCTACCGGGGGACCGCTGCCCCAGAAGAGCCCGGAGCCGAGCCGAGGCCCGAGCGCCACAGCCGGTCACGCTCGGCTGGCCGGTCGCAGGGGCGGCCCCTGGCGGAATCTTGGGAGGACGACGTCTAAGCGCTGACCGGCGGGTCAGAGAAGTGAGCGGATCTCCCGCGGCAGCGCGAACACCAGGGTTTCCTGCGCCGTCGTCACCGGTTGCACCACGTCGTAGCCGCCTTCGGCGAGCCGCTCCAGCACACCGCGCACCAACACCTCAGGGACCGACGCACCGGAGGTGACACCCACCGTGGTGACGCCTTCCAGCCAGGCCGGATCGATATCGTCGGCCCAGTCGACCAGGTGAGCGGCCGCGGCACCGGCGCCCAGCGCGACTTCCACCAGGCGCACCGAATTCGACGAATTGCGCGATCCGACCACGATCACCAGCTCACACTTGGGCGCCATGGCCTTGACCGCCACCTGCCGGTTCTGGGTGGCATAGCAAATGTCGTCGCTGGGCGGATCCTGCAGCTTGGGGAAACGCTGGCGCAGCCGCTCAACGATCTCCATCGTCTCGTCGACCGACAGGGTGGTCTGCGAGAGCCAAACCACCTTGTTCTCGTCTCGGACCGTCACGTCATCCACCGCGGCCAGACCGTCGACCAGTTCCACGTGCTCAGGGGCCTCCCCGGCGGTACCGATGACCTCCTCGTGGCCCTCGTGGCCGATCAGCAGGATGTCGTAGCCGTCCCGGGCGAATCGCCTGGCCTCGTTGTGCACCTTCGTCACCAGCGGGCAGGTGGCGTCGATGGTGTGCAAGTTGCGCTCGGCCGCTGCGGCATACACCGTCGGAGCGACGCCGTGCGCGGAGAACACCACGATGGCTCCTTCGGGAACCTCGTCGGTTTCCTCGACGAAGACCGCACCGGCCTTTTCCAGGGTGTCGACCACGTGCCGGTTGTGCACGATCTCGTGGCGCACGTAGACCGGCGCGCCGTGCTTTTCGAGCGCACGCTCGACGGTCTCGACGGCCCGATCCACACCCGCGCAGTAGCCGCGCGGCTCGGCCAGCAGCACTCTCTTACCGGTGGGATCGTTGGCTACCGAGCTGGAGGCGCCGGGAATACCCATGTCAACAGTCGGCGGCATGGTGTCCAGGGTACGTTCTGTCGGCACAGGCTTGCCAGCTCACACCGATGGGCTTGGAGTTAGCCGCCGGTTAAGGCAATCTTGGACCCATGGCTACTGCACCGTATGGAGTTCGGCTATTGGTCGGCGCGGCGACAGTCGCCGTAGTGGAGACCATGAAGCTGCCGAAAACCATTTTGATGTATCCAATGACGCTGGCCAGCACGGCAGCCCACATTGTGATGCGATTTCAGCAGAACCTCGCCGAGCTGGTGATCAAGGGCGACAGCACCCTGGAGGCGATTTTCCCGCCCAAGGATGAGAAGCCGGAATGGGCCACTTTCGATGAGGACTTGCCCGACGCCATCGAGACAACCGCCGCCGAGGACGGGGTCGGCGACGGCGGCCGCCGCGCCGAGGGACGGTTCGCGTTGTACTCGGTGGCCGACGCGCACGAGGCCGCCAGCGCACTGGTCAAACCAACCCGGCAATCCAAGGAATCGGGCGCGAAATCGACGGTCCCGCGACCGGCGGTAGTCGACGAACTCGACTATTCGACGCTGACCCTGGCGCAGTTGCGGGCGCGTCTGCAGTCGCTGAGTGTCGACGAACTCGAAGCGCTGCTGGCCTACGAGCAGGCCACCAAGGCCCGTGCACCGTTCCAAACGCTGCTCGCCAACAGGATCACCCGCGCGAACGCGAAGTGACCCGAGCCGCACATTCCGAACCGAACTCCGCCGAAAACCCTTTTCCGGTGCGCGCGGTGGCAATTCGGGTCGCCGGCTGGATCGACAAGCTGGGCATCGTCTGGGTGGAGGGTCAGCTGGCCCAGATCACGATGCGGCCCGACTCCAAGACGGCGTTCATGGTGCTGCGCGACCCGGCTGCTGACATGTCGCTGACCGTGACATGTTCGCGCGACTTGGTGGCCAGCGCGCCGGTGAAGTTGACCGAAGGCACTCAGGTAGTGGTGTGCGGCAAGCCGTCCTTCTACACCGGAAGGGGCACCTTTTCATTGCGGCTCAGCGAGATTCGCGCCATCGGTGTCGGCGAGCTACTCGCCCGCATCGATCGGCTGCGTCGGCTGCTGGATGCCGAAGGGCTCTTCGATCCCCGGCTCAAGCGACCAATCCCCTTCCTGCCCAACATGATTGGATTGATCACCGGGCGGGCGAGCGCCGCAGAACATGATGTGACGACGGTGGCAACCGGACGCTGGCCCGCGGTGCGGTTCACGGTGCGCAACACCGCGGTCCAGGGGCCCAACGCGGTCGCCCAGATCGTGGAAGCGCTTTACGAGCTGGATCGCCACCTTGACGTCGATGTGATCGTGCTGGCACGTGGCGGCGGCAGCGTCGAGGATCTGCTGCCCTTCTCCGACGAGACGCTGTGCCGCGCCATCGCGGCCTGCCGCACACCGGTGGTCAGTGCGGTCGGTCACGAGCCCGACAACCCGCTGTGCGACCTGGTGGCCGACCTGCGTGCCGCCACTCCCACCGACGCGGCGAAGAAGGTGGTTCCCGACACCGCCGCCGAGCAACGCCTAATCGATGACCTGCGCCGCCGAAGCGCGCAGGCACTGCGCAACTGGGTGTCTCGGGAACAACGCGCGTTGGAGCAGTTGCGCAGCCGCCCGGTGCTGGCCGAGCCGCTGACGGCGCTGACGGCGCGCGCCGAGGACGTTCACCGCGCCCGGTCGGCGATTCGCCGGGACATCGCCCGGCTTCTCGACGCGCAGAGCGAGCGGGTCGGTCATCTGAGCGCTCGCCTGGCCACACTGGGCCCGGCGGCCACCCTGGCCCGCGGCTATGCCATTGTGCAAGCCGTCCCTCAGACGGTTCCCGGCGCTGCGGCCGTGCTGCGTTCGGTCGACGACGCGCCCCGCGGAACCCAGCTGCGGGTGCGGGTCGCCGACGGCGCCATTGCCGCGGTAAGCGAAGGACCCACCGATGGCGTCTAGCCCAGACGATGGGGCACAATCGGTTACACCCATTAGTCAGCTTGGCTATGAGGCGTGCCGCGACGAACTGATCGAAGTGGTACGACTGCTGGAGCAGGGCGGGCTGGACCTTGATGCGTCGCTGAAGCTATGGGAAAAGGGCGAACAGCTCGCCAAAAGATGTGAGGAACACTTAGCTGGGGCCCGCAAGCGCATCGAAGATGCGCTTGCCGGCGGGCAGGCGGACGAAGCCTGACTCGAGCCTCGTTGCGCATGTCGATCCAAACCCGTTCCCGAACTGGAACACGTTTCAGTTATGCTTCGCCGCATGGGTGATGCAGCACTGACAACCGAACTGCGCCGCGTCCTGGTCACCGGCGGCTCAGGGTTTGTCGGGGCAAACCTGGTAACGACCTTGCTGGAGCGCGGGTACGCGGTGCGCTCCTTCGACCGCGTCCCCTCACCGCTTGCGCAGCACCCGCAACTGGACGTGTTGCAGGGCGACATCACCGACACCGCCGACTGCGCCGCAGCGGTGGACGGCATCGACACGGTTTTCCACACCGCAGCGATCATCGACCTGATGGGCGGCCCGTCGGTGACCGACGCATACCGGCAGCGGAGCTTCGCGGTCAACGTCGGCGGCACCGAAAACCTGTTGCACGCCGGACAGGCAGCCGGGGTGAAGCGGTTCGTCTACACCTCCTCAAACAGCGTCGTAATGGGCGGCCAGAACATCGCCGGCGGCGACGAGACGTTGCCCTACACCAACCGCTTCAACGACCTCTATACCGAGACCAAGGGGGTCGCTGAGCGATTCATCTTGTCGCAGAACGGTATTGGCGGCATACTGACCTGCGCGATCCGGCCCAGCGGCATTTGGGGCCGCGGTGATCAGACGATGTTCCGCAAGCTGTTCGAAAGCGTGATCGCCGGACACGTCAAGGTGCTGATCGGACGCAAGTCGGCTCGGCTGGATAACTCGTACGTGCACAATCTGATTCACGGGTTCATCCTGGCGGCGCAGCATCTGGTGCCCGGCGGCACCGCGCCCGGTCAGGCGTACTTCATCAACGACAACGAACCGGTCAACATGTTCGAGTTCGCCCGGCCGGTGATCGAGGCCTGCGGCGAGAATTGGCCCCGGGTGCGGGTCAACGGGCCGATGATCCGCGCGGCGATGACCGGCTGGCAGCGGCTGCATTTCCGGTTCGGCATACCCGCGCCCCTGCTCGAGCCGCTGGCCGTCGAGAGGCTGTACCTGGACAACTACTTTTCCATCGCCAAGGCCACCCGTGACCTCGGGTATCAGCCGCTGTTCACTACGGAGCAGGCGTTGTCGCAATGCCTGCCGTACTACGTGGAGATGTTCCAACGCATGAAAGCTCAAGTGCTGGCCGAAAAAGCCGCCAGCAAGCCGGCGCTGGGCGGAGTACGCTAGACCAGCCGCGGACTACCGGAAACTGAGCATCTCGCTACCCCATGCGGCGCGGATGTGCACATCGACATCATGGGCAATGGCGTCGCGCTTGTCGATGATCAGGCAGGCACGATTGGTGTTCTGGTAGCGCGGCCAATCGGGGGTGCCGGCCGGACCCGTGGGCTGGGACCTTGTGGCGAAGTTGATCCACCGACTCCGGACTCGCTTGGAAATCGCCTTGGCGGTTTTGGCGCCGCCGAGCAGCAAGGTGGGGTCCTTCGGCCCACCGAGATTGCCCCACACATACGGCAATTCGGTAGCATGAGCGGCGTTGATGAACAGCACCTTCAGCAGCGGGGTCGAGTAGTCGAAGCGGTAGAAATACACCGGCGCCACTCTGCTGTGTCCCTCGGCCAGCCACACCGATGGCATCCGGAAGCCGACGTCGGTCGCGATGTTCAAAAACCTTGCCTTGCGCCGTAATCGCGAAGACGAATATGCCGATTCGATTTCGTCCGCGGTGGGCAATTGCAGGTCGGGCTGCTCGGCGGCGATCTCGGTGAACATCGCCGTGAACGCGTGCGCGGTGAGCGGCACGAGCGGTGATTTCATCAGCCGGAACAGGGCGGCCTCGTGCTTGTTGGTGCCGATGATCAGCGGGACGGGATGTGAGCGGCCCTGCTGCGCCAGCTTGACCGGGTAGTCGCTGAGCAGATCGCCGTCGACGATCGGCACGAACGCCAGCCGGCCCGGATTGCGCACCGGCACTTCGTCGAACACTTGCTGCGCTGCCGCCACGATCGCTGTCATCGGCACACGCAGCAACCGCTCCACCTCCGCGGCGGCAATGCCGAGCTTGTCCAGAAACGCGGCGGCGACGCGCTGGGCGCTGCCGCGGTCGTAAACCGATGTGGCGGGAGAGCTTTGCGCGATCGCGCCGGCGAACAGGCCCTCGGCCGCAGGGGTTGCGAGCAACGTCGTGACGATCCCGGCTCCCGCGGATTCACCGAACAGGGTCACTCTTCGGGGGTCCCCGCCAAATGCCCCAATGTTCTCTCGCACCCACTGGAGTGCCGCCAACACGTCACGCAGCCCGGTATTCGAGTCGAAGCGCCGCCGCGCCGAATTGAACGACGACAAGTCGAGAAAACCCAGCGCCCCAAGCCGATAGTTGACCGTCACCACGACGACCTCGCCGCCGCCGACCAGCCTGCGACCGTCATAAAGGGCCTGGCTGGCCGATCCCAGGACGTAGGCGCCTCCGTGCAGCCACACCAGCACGGGTTTCCGGTCGCCGGGCCGGGTGTCAGACGTTGCCCAGATGTTCAGCCGCAGACAGTCCTCGCCCTGCGGCGACCCCAAGTCCAGCGGCGTGTTCGGGAAAGACGGTTGGGGGCAGGCCGGACCGAACGAGGTGGCGTCGGCGACCTCGGTCCACGGCTCGGGGGGCTCGGGGGCCCGGAACCGCAGGTCGCCGACGGGCGGGGCGGCGTACCGGATGCCCTTCCACGTTCTGATGCGGCCGTCCATCCAGTCGGCGTCGGCGCCGCGAACCGGTCCGAAGGTGGTTTCGACCACACAATTGTCGATCGCCATAGGCCGAGCTTTCCCTAACCAAGTCTCTGCGTCAGGAACTCGACCACCCGCTTGCGGGCCTCGTAAGCCGGCTGGCCGTCGACTTCACGGACCTCCTCGGTCAGCACCGAGTGCGCATTCTTGGCGAAACCACCCGGGTTGCCCGGGCCGGAATCGATTTCGATGACCTCGAAGGCGTCACCGAGGCGCGCCTTGAGCGTCGCGAACCGCTCGCGCGGCACGATCTTGTCCTCGCTGAACCGTAGGCCGATGGCGCACAAACCGTCGTTGGCGCAGCGATCGGCAACGGTGGTCAGCTCCGATTCGCTCAGGCCGGGACTGCTGCGTCGGGCACGGCCCAGCGGCACTGGAATCGTCGGCTGCGAAACCACCGGAGCCAGCACGCTGTCATCGACCGCAGCGGCCAGCGCGAAGCCGCCGGTGAAGCACTGGCCGATGACGCCGACGCCCTTTCCGGGGGTCGACGCGTTGAGGTCGCGGGCCAGAGCGCGCAGGAATAACGACACCGGGCGCTGCTTATTGGTCGCAAATCCCGCGAATTCCCTTGTGATGCAGGCCCGTGTGAGGATGGCGAGCGCGTAGCCGAGCGTCGCTGGTTTGCCCGGCTCACCGAACAGGGACGGGATGGCGACGGTGAAGCCGTTGTCCACCAGGTGGTTTCCCAGGCCCAGCACCCCGGGATGCACCCCGGGTATTTCGGGGATCAGCAGCACCCCTGGGCCGGAGCCCTTGCGGTAGACGTCATGGGTGTAGCCGCCGTCGGTGAAAGGTGCCACCGACCATCCGGAGAGGTCTGCTTCGGGTGCGGTCACGCTCTGCCTTCTCTTCAGCGTGGGCGCAGTGGCGGTTGCGATTGCGTCGCCGATGCCAGCGTACGGAACTGGTCGGCACTCCCGGCCCCGGTTATCGCGATTTGGGCAGCGCCGGACGGGCCGGCAAGCCGGGTGGTCCATACCGGCTCGGCGTCGGCGCCACTTTGGCCGTCACCGTGATAGACGACCCAGGTGGTTCCGGCGACGTCGACCGTTCCGGTCGGATACGCCGACGGATGGATGGAGCGGACCAGTTTGTCCTCGTCGGCGTTGCTCTGGGTCAGGCTCAGATACATCCCCGTAGGGCTGATGTATCCGACGACGGAGGTGGCTGCGTCGAGCCGCTGACTGGTCGAGGGATCGGTTCGGCCGTTTTCGATACCGCCGCGGCTCCCGGAGTTGGCTTGCCAGCCGGCGGGTAACTGCGGGAGCCGAATGGGGAAGCCGAGCGTCGCGGCGTCTGCCCGCAGCGCTGTCCCCGCGTCGTAGGACGGGATCACGCCCTTGTTGTTGCCCAGCTGAAACGAGCACATACCCACCAGGCCCGCCAGCAAGATGCAGCCGAGCACCAGCGGCATCAGCGACCAGAACATGTCGCGGCCGTCCTGCAGCAACCGCGGTTTGGCCGGCTTCGGAACAGGCCCCGCCGCCGGAGCCGGCTCGGCGGCTACTTCGGCTCGCGAGCTGGCGTTGAGCTGCGGCTCCTCGGTCATCCCCCGAGTATCCCAGTTCCAGCGGACAGATCTGCTTCTGGGACAATCTGCAACCATGACAGTTGAGGGCGACCACTCGGCCGCCGCCACTGGCCGAGCCGCACCGCAGGCACGGCCACGCGGTGAAGCCCCGGACCGCAACCTGGCGCTGGAACTGGTACGCGTCACCGAAGCCGGTGCCATGGCCGCCGGCCGCTGGGTGGGCCGCGGCGACAAAGAGGGCGGCGACGGGGCGGCCGTCGACGCGATGCGCGAGCTGGTCAACTCGGTGTCGATGCGCGGCGTGGTAGTCATCGGCGAGGGCGAGAAAGACAACGCGCCAATGCTCTACAACGGCGAGGAGGTCGGCAACGGCGACGGCCCGGAGTGCGACTTCGCCGTCGACCCGATCGACGGCACCACGCTGATGAGCAAGGGTATGCCCAACGCCATCTCAGTCCTGGCGGTGGCCGAGCGGGGCGCGATGTTCGACCCGTCGGCGGTCTACTACATGAACAAGGTCGCCGTCGGACCCGAGGCAGCGCACGTGCTGGACATCACCGCGCCGATCTCCGAGAACATCCGGGCCGTCGCCAAGGTGAAGAGCCTCTCGGTGCGCGACATGACAGTGTGCATCCTGGACCGGCCACGGCACGCGCAACTGATCGAGGACGTCCGCGCAACCGGGGCCCGCATCCGGCTGATCACCGACGGCGACGTCGCCGGCGCCATCTCGGCCTGCAGGTACCTGTCCGGCACCGACATGCTGGCCGGGATCGGCGGCACCCCCGAAGGCATCATCGCCGCCGCGGCGATCCGCTGCATGGGCGGCGCCATCCAGGCGCAGCTTGCCCCAAAGGACGACGAGGAACGCCAAAAGGCCATCGACGCCGGCTACGACCTCGATCAGGTGCTGACCACCGAAGACTTGGTGTCCGGTGAAAACGTCTTCTTCTGCGCCACCGGGGTCACCAACGGCGACCTGCTCAAGGGTGTGCAGTACTACCCCGGCGGCTGCACCACCCAGTCGATCGTGATGCGGTCGAAGTCCGGCACCGTCCGCATGATCGAGGCCTACCACCGACTCTCGAAGCTCAACGAATACTCCGCCATCGACTTCACCGGCGACAGCTCTGCCGCCTATCCCCTGCCCTGAACCTAACCCGAAGCGAGGACTGCCACCTATGGCCGATAGCGCCGCCGACACCGAGTACCGCATCGAGCACGACACCATGGGCGAGGTCCGGGTCCCCGCAAAAGCATTGTGGCGCGCGCAAACTCAGCGCGCAGTGGAGAACTTCCCGATCTCCGGCCGCGGCTTGGAGCGCACCCAGATCCGCGCCTTGGGCCTGCTGAAAGGGGCCTGCGCGCAAGTCAACAAAGACCTCGGGCTGCTGGCACCGGAGAAGGCCGACGCGATCATCGCCGCCGCGGCCGAGATCGCCGACGGCCAGCACGACGACCAGTTCCCCATCGACGTCTTCCAAACCGGTTCGGGCACCAGCTCCAACATGAACACCAACGAGGTGATCGCGTCCATCGCGGCCGCCAACGGTGTCACGGTGCATCCCAACGACGACGTCAACATGTCGCAGTCGTCCAACGACACCTTCCCGACCGCGACCCACATCGCGGCCACCGAGGCCGCGGTACGCTACCTCATCCCGGCGCTCGAGGTGCTACACGACGCGCTGGCGAGCAAGTCCCGGGAGTGGCACACGGTGGTCAAGTCGGGCCGAACGCATCTGATGGACGCCGTCCCGGTGACGCTCGGTCAGGAATTCAGCGGATACGCCCGCCAGATCGAGGCGGGCATCGAACGAGTGCGAGTCACGCTGCCGCGTCTGGGTGAGCTGGCGATCGGCGGCACCGCGGTGGGCACCGGCCTCAACGCACCCGACGGCTTCGGCGCCAAGGTGGTCGAGACGCTGATCGCGTCCACCGGTCTCAGCGAATTGCGCACGGCCACAAACTCCTTCGAGGCGCAGGCGGCGCGCGACGGCCTGGTGGAGGCTTCCGGTGCGCTGCGCACCATCGCGGTGTCTTTGACCAAGATCGCCAACGACATCCGCTGGATGGGATCGGGCCCGCTGACCGGGCTGGCCGAGATCCGGCTACCCGACCTGCAACCCGGCAGCTCGATCATGCCGGGCAAGGTGAATCCGGTTATCCCGGAGGCTGTTACGCAGGTTGCCGCGCAGGTGATCGGTAACGATGCCGCGGTCGCCTGGGGCGGAGCGAACGGCGCCTTCGAGCTGAACGTCTACATCCCGATGATGGCCCGCAACATCCTGGAATCCTTCAAATTGCTAACCAATGTCTCGAAACTTTTCGCCGAGCGCTGCATCAGCGGGCTCGCGGCCAATGTCGAGCACTTGCGCGAGTTGGCGGAATCGTCGCCGTCGATTGTCACGCCGCTGAACTCGGCGATCGGCTACGAGGAAGCCGCCGCGGTGGCCAAACAAGCACTCAAGGAGCGCAAGACGATTCGCCAGACCGTCATCGACCGCGGCCTGATCGGGGACAAGTTGTCCATCGAGGAGCTGGACCGCCGGCTCGACGTGCTGGCGATGGCCAAGGTCAACCCGCAAGACTAAGGATGGTTCAGCGATGACGGCCCCTCCCGGCGGTCCCTACGGTCAGGGGCCTTACGGAAGCAATCCGTATGGGCAAGAACCCTATTGGGGACAGCCCCCAGGCGGGGCCGACCCGTACCCGCCCGGCGGCGCCACGCCTTACCCGCAGACCGGTCCCAACCCGTACCCGCAGCCCGGCGGCCCCGTACCCCATCCGCCGGGCGCCCCGTACCCCAATGCCTACCCACCTCAGCCGTATCCGCAAGGGGGACCTCAGTTTCCGCCCGGCGGCCCGGGTGGGCCCTACCCTCCTGGGCCGCCGGCCAAAGGGCCGCGCTCGAATCTGCCGTGGTTCATCGTCGGCGGTCTCATTGTGCTGAGCGTCATCGCGCTGGTGGCGACCCTGATGCTGATGCATGGCGGCAACAACCACAGCAAGCCGTCGGCCGCCCAGACCCCGACGACCAGCGCCCCGGTCTCGCCGCCGAAAGGGTCTGGACAGAACGCCACCGATTGCACCCCCAATGTGTCGGGCGGCGAGACGCCGCGAGGCGACACCATCGTCGCCGGCAGGCTCTCGTTCCCGGCCAGCGCCGCTCCCGGCTGGACCCCGTTCGCAGACGACCAAAACCCGAACCTCATTGGCGCGGTGGGCGTCGCCCAAGAGGTGCCCGGCGCGAACCAATGGATGATGACGGCCGAGGTCGCCGTCACCAATTTCGTTGCCAGCATGGACATCACCGCACAGGCGGCGAAATTGATGCAATGCGTCGCCAACGGGGCCGGCTATGCGAACGCGTCACCGACACTGGGTCCGACCAAGACGTCGTCGATTACGGTCGATGGGACCAAGGCCGCCCGGGTGGACGCCGATGTCACGATCGCCGACGCCACCCGCAACGTCAAAGGCGACTCGGTCACCGTCATCGCGGTCGACACCAAACCGGTCACCGTCTTCATCGGCTCAACACCCATCGGTGATCCCCGTTCGGCGGCCACCATCAGCCAGGTCATTGCGGCCCTGAAGGTCGCCAAATCCTGACGCCGCTTGGCTAATCTGGGGCGTTCGGCGTCGCTGGCGCCGAGACATGGGTGGCTTCGGACCGCCCGCGCAGGACCGTGGAATAGCATTCGGCCCAGTGCAATTGTTCGCTCTCACCGGCTCGCTCGATAGCGGCCGCCGAGCACAAGATCCGGCGGTCCGCTGTTTTGGCGAGATCGGCCAGCCGTGCGGCCTCATTGACGGGGTCGCCGATCACGGTGTACTCGTAGCGGTTCTCGGCACCGATGTTGCCGGCGAACACCCGGCCCGCCGAGACACCGATGCCGAAATCGACCGGTAATCGCCGCAGTTGGGTGCCCAACGCACGAGCCGTCGCCAGAGCCGCCGACGCCGTCTCGCTCGTCGGCAACGGCGCTCCAAAGACGGCCAGTGCGGCATCCCCGGCGAATTTGTTGATCAGACCGTGATGTTCGTCAACGGCGTGGACGACGATCCGGAAAAAATCGTTGAGCACCTCGGCAACCTCTTGTGGCGACCGGCTTTCCGCGAGCTGCGTCGAGCCCATCAGGTCGATGAACAGCACAGCCGCTTCCACCACATCTCCGGATAGCGAGGCACCCTCTTTGATGGCGCGGTGGGCGACGTCCGTGCCGACGTGGCGTCCGAACAGGTCGCGTAACCGGTCGCGCTCGGCGAGTCCGGCCACCATCCGGTTGAATCCTGTTTGCAGCCGCCCAATTTGGGAGCGCTCGTATGCGCCGACGTACGTTCCCATCCGGCCGTGCTCCACCTCGGCCATCGCGTCGACGACCTCGCGCAGCGGATCGGAAATGGATCGCGATGTCAGGATCATGGTCGGCAGGCCGAGCAGCAACGCCGCCAGCGACACCACCAACACGGGCACGTCCAGCGATGCGGACCGCTCAATCAGCCAGCCGGACGAGCGCAGCACGACCAGAACAGCGATCACGCCGATCGGCACCGCACTGCAGAGGAACCACAGCAGAACCAGCCGCGCGAACACGCCCGGAACCGCCAGCCGAGGCTCACCACCCAGCGTCGCCACACCCATGATCGGGCGCAGGGTGCGTTGCGCGACCAGCATCCCCATGCCGACCGCGGCCGGCCCGCCCAGCAGCACGCCGAGCAGAATCGGCAGCAGCAGCTGGGTGCCGCCGCCAAGGTTCAGCAGCATGAAGATGCCGCCGCTGATGCCCCACCCGACCATCAGGATCGCCGACTGCCGGCCGGGGAGCCTCATCGCGGGCCTCCCGTTGCGCGGGCGTCGGGGCGTCACCGGCGACATACCAGCGCAGCGTGGGCGCCACACTCAGCACCCCGGCCAGCGCCACGCTCAGGATGCCCACCGCAAGCAGCACCAGCACCACCGCGGTGTTCTTCTCCGCGAAGTCGGCGGTTGCCGGAGCGGACGTGTGGCCCCTCAGGGAAATCAAGATAGCGGCCGCGTCAATAACGGCGATGAGATAAGCCAGGGCCAGGGAGATCCCATACTCAATCGATAACCGGCGAGCCGACTTTCGTGCTCCGGCGGCTGGACCTTCTACTGGGAGGGCCAAAGCCCGCAGCCAGCCCGGCTTGATCACCTTACAAAGGTAGCCGCGCGGGCGCCTAGATTTCCTCTAGGCACCATTGTTCGGGCCGCCCGAGTTCTGGCCCGCGATGTCGGTGATCGGGAAGTTGGGCATCGGCTTCGGTGAGGACGTGTTGGGCAGCGGCGGGATGTCGCTGGCGGGAATGTCGTGAAGTGCGTTGGCGGGCGGTCCGTTGTCCCGGCCGCCGTAACTGCTGCCGGGCGCGCGCGGGCCGAGCAGTTCGCTCACCGTCACCAGCCGGTAGCCATTGGCCTTCAGCACGGGGATGAATTGGTACACCAGGTCGACGGTGCTCGAGTAGGTGTCATGGAACAAGACGGCCGACCCTGGCTTGATGTAGGTCATCAGCATGTATCGCGTTGCGGCCGTGTTGGAGTCGTTGATCCAGTCGTACGGGATGACGTCCCAGAGGATTTCGGCGAGGCCGAACCGGCCCGCGGTTTGGCGCACCGCATCGTTCGACAGTCCTCCAGCGGGACGCCACAGGGTCGGTGCGCGGCCGGTCGCGGCGGCGATCGCGTCGTTGGCCCTGGAAAATTGAGCGGCGACGTCTTCCGGCGGGATCGTCGTCATGTTGGGGTGTTCCCAGGTGTGGTTGCCGAACTCCATGCCGGCATCGGCGACGCGCTTGGCTCCCGCCGGGTTGGCCGCCACCTTGTTGCCGATCAGGAAGAAGGTGGCCTTGGCGTCGTTGTCCTTCAGAATTTGCAGCAGCCGGTCGGTGTACGGTCCCGGACCGTCGTCGAACGTCAGCGCGACACACTTGACCACCGAGCAGCTGAGGTTGTCGGCGCGCGTCACGTGACCGGTCAGCCCGCCGACCACCAGCACGGTAACGGCCGCCACGATACCGGCAACCATGCGCCCATAGCGCCAGGCCTGATTGTCCCGTCGTTTCGGCACGCTGGAAGTTTACCGAAGCTCCGCTTGCGACATCCGCGCCGAGTGTGCTCTGCGGGCTTTCGGTGTGCAAACACGGCGAGATCTGCGAAGTTCCCGCCGTGTGCACACACTTAGCGCCGACGAAACGCACTCAGTGCGGTCCGGCGATCTCCTCGAGCATCTCGGTGACCAGCGCGGCAATCGGCGAGCGCTCGCTGCGCAACAGGGTGATGTGGGCGAACAGCGGGTGGCCTTTCAGCTTTTCGATAACGGCCGCAACTCCGTCGTGGCGGCCGACCCGCAGGTTGTCGCGCTGGGCGATGTCATGGGTCAGCACCACCCGCGACCCGGCGCCCAACCTCGACAGCACCGTCAGCAAGACGTTGCGCTCCAGCGATTGCGCTTCGTCGACGATGACGAAGGAATCGTGCAGCGAGCGGCCCCGGATGTGGGTCAGCGGCAGCACTTCGAGCATGCCGCGCGACAGCACTTCCTCAAGCACCGCGGGGCTGGCCAGGCCCTCGAGGGTATCGAACACCGCCTGCGCCCAGGGGCCCATCTTTTCGCTCTCGCTGCCGGGCAGGTAACCCAGCTCCTGGCCGCCGACCGCGTAGAGCGGACGGAAGACCACCACTTTGCGCTGCGTCCGGCGTTCCAGTACCGCCTCCAGACCCGCGCACAACGCCAGCGCGGATTTTCCGGTGCCGGCTTTACCGCCCAGCGACACGATGCCCACCGACTCATCGAGCAGCAGGTCGAGCGCTACCCGCTGCTCGGCGGAACGGCCGCGCAGGCCGAACACCTCGCGGTCACCGCGAACGAGCTGTACGCGTTTGGCGGGGGTAACCCGGCCCAGCGCATGCGAGCTGCCGCCCAGCAGCCGAACACCGGTGTGGCAGAGCAGGTCTCGGGCCTCGGCCAGGTCAATCTCGCCCTCGGCGAACAGCGCGTCGATATCCTCGGCGGCGGTCTCGATCTCATGCATCCCCGACCATCCGGAGGCCACCACGTCTTGCGCGTGGTATTCGTCGGCGGCCAGTCCTACCGCAGCGGCCTTGACCCGAAGCGGAATGTCCTTGGAAACCAAGGTAACCCGCTTGCCTTCGGCGGCGAGGTTGGCGGCGCAACTCAAAATCCGGGAGTCGTTACTGTCGCTGCGAAAACCGGCGGGCAGCACCGTCGGGTCGGTGTGGTTGAGTTCGACGTGAAGCGTACCGCCTTGTGTGCCAACCGGAATGGGCTGATCCAGCCGACCGTGTTCGAGCCGAAGATCGTCGAACAGACGCAACGCCTGGCGGGCGAACCACCCCAGCTCGTGATGATGACGTTTGGCCTCCAGTTCGCTGATCACCACCAGCGGAACCACCACCTCGTGCTCGGCGAACCGACTGCACGCCCATGGATCGGACAGCAGCACGGACGTGTCGATCACGTAGGTCCGGATTTCGGTCACGTAGCGCTCCTCGAGCGAGGTAAGCCCGCGCGGACCCGCACAGGCATGTGGGCGGGAATGCGGCACCAGGACCGGGGCCGGTCCTGCCGTTGTCGTGACGGGAGGTGCCGCCCTGGCAGCAGAGCATGTCGCTGGCCATCGACAATGACGCTACTCTCGTGGCCGCGCGCCCGCTGCGCAGGCGCGCCGACGTCAGCATGGTGACGCCCCAGGGTGCGTGCGGGGGGACCGGTTCAGCCGACGACGAATTGCCGCAGCGCCGGCTCGTCGGCGACGCCCCATGCGGTGATGCGGTCGGAGACCGCCTGGCGTAGCTGCTCGGGACCGAAGATGCCCGCGTCGGCAACGTTCTGCACTTTGTCCTGGTAGGCGTCGATGTCGGCGCCGACGACCTGCAGGTCGGCCGCGCGGGCGGCGATCGCCGCGATCGTCTCGTCGCGGGTGTACTCAAGGCAGTGCGCGACCAGGTCGGAGAACAACTGCTCGTGGCGCGTCTCATCGTGAGCGATGCGATCGATGAGACCGGCCAGCACAGGCTCCTCGATGAGCGGGGCCAGGTTGCGGCAGAACACCGCGTGGGTGCGCTCGGTGAAGGCCATGTACACCAGGGTCTCGACCTGTGAGTAGGTGTCGGCGCGATAGCCCTTCATCACATGCTCGACCCGCGCCTCTTCGTTGGCGGTGGGGTCGACCTCGCGGGTCACCACCAGGTACTCCCGCAGCGCGATGGCGTGCAGGTGCTCCTCGGCGGTCCACCGGCCGAGCCAGCGACCCCACCAATCCTCCAGGATGAAGTGCTCGACGAGCTCGCGGTGATGGCCGGCGAGGTTGTCCTTGAGCAGCAGCAGGATCTCGCAGGCGTCCGTGATCGTCCTGGGCAGCGTCGCCTGGGACGGGTCCCAGTCGCGTCCGCCGAGGAAGGCGAAGTTCTCGCCCTGATCGAACGGCACATAGTCGTGCGCGAACCAAAGCTCCTCGGTGGACAGGTGATGGTCCATGAGCCGCTCGACAACCGGCTCGAGTTCGAGGGTCAGCGCGTTAGGAACAGGTTTCTGTGCCATGGGGTAACTGTAACCCGCGTACACAGGTTCGTGAAATCATCCGGCCCGTGTCGGGCCAAGTGGTGACTTTGGTCCCTAATTAGCCCCGAGCCGGCTTACCGGTCGCTGGTACAGCGGGAATCCCCGCCAGCCGCATCACCTGTTGCCGCGACCCAAAACATCCACATGCTAGAGCGTGAGCCCCGGGTAAAGCGGGTTGGCGGCCAGCAGTTCTGTGGCGGCGGCATTGACCCGTTGGGCGGTTCCGTCGGCCAGGGAGTACTTAGCCTTGGAGCTGCCCTCTGGTGCTGCGTTGGTCAGCACGTCGACAATCAGCTCGGCGGCTCGGTCGAATTCGGCCGCACCGAAGCCGCGAGTGGTCAGCGCCGGGGTGCCGAGCCGGATGCCGCTGGTGTACCAGGCGCCGTTGGGGTCGGCGGGGATGGCGTTACGGTTGGTGACGATGCCGGAGTCCAGCAGGGCCGATTCGGCCTGGCGCCCGGTCAGTCCGAACGACGTGACATCCAACAAAACAATGTGGTTGTCGGTGCCCCCGGTGACCAGCCGGGCGCCGCGCCGCAGGAACCCGTCGGCGAGCGCCTGGGCATTGTCCGCGACGCGCCTGGCATAGCTCTCGAACTCCGGCTGGCGGGCTTCGGCCAGGGCCACCGCCTTGGCCGCCATGACGTGCGGAAGCGGCCCTCCAAGCACCATGGGGCAGCCTTTGTCCACGGCGTCGGCGTATTCCGGCTGGGCCAGCACCAGGCCGCCGCGCGGACCGCGCAGCGACTTATGCGTCGTGGTGGTGGTGACGTGCGCGTAGGGCACCGGGTCCTCGTCTCCGGTGAACACCTTCCCGGCCACCAGCCCGGCGAAATGCGCCATATCCACCATCAACGTGGCGCCCACTTCGTCGGCGATCTCTCGCATGGTGGCGAAGTTGATCCGCCGCGGGTAGGCCGAATATCCAGCGACCAGGATCAGCGGCTTGAATTCGCGAGCCGCGGCGGCGACGGCATCGTAGTCGAGCAACCCTGATTCCGGGTCGGTGCCATAACTGCGCTGGTGGAACATCTTGCCGGAGATGTTGGGTCGGAAACCGTGAGTTAGGTGGCCACCCGCGTCCAGAGACATGCCCAGCAGCCGCTGGTTACCCAGCTTGGTGCGCAGCGCTTCCCAGTCCGCCTCGGAGAGGTCGTTGACGTGTCTGGCACCCACCGCGGCCAGGCCGGGCGCCTCGACCCGGGTAGCCAGGATGGCCCAGTACGCAACCAGGTTGGCGTCGATACCCGAATGCGGCTGGACATAGACATGCGGCGCGCCGAACAACTCGCGGGCATGCTCGGCGGCCACACTCTCGACGGTGTCGACGTTTTGGCAGCCGGCGTAGAACCGATGCCCGATGGTGCCCTCTGCATACTTGTCCGACAGCCAACTGCCCATGGTGAGCAACACCGCTAGCGAAGCGTAGTTTTCGCTGGCGATCAGCTTGAGCGAATCCCGTTGGTCGGCAAGCTCTTTGCGCGTCGCGGCGGCGATGCGCGGTTCGACGGACTCGACGACCTGCAATGCCGCGCGGTAGGCAGCGTTCGCGGTATCGACGTATTCGATGGGTGGTGATGCGGTGCGGGTCAAGTCAGCTGGCATGAAAATGAGACTAGTCGGCCGGTAACGCGCACGGGCTCAGCGGCTGGTAGGGCAGGCCGCCGACGGTTCGGTCAGGCCACCACCGGCCGGCCGATCGCCCAGCGGGCCTGGTGGCCGGTCGACAGGGTTCCCACGCCCGCGAGCGCGCTCTTAGCCAGCCCAGCCGTCGGGCGCGCGTCTGCCCCTGCAACACTGGCACCATGCCGCGGCTTAGCGAGCCGAGCCCCTACGTGGAGTTCGACCGGAAGCAATGGCGCGCGCTTCGCATGTCGACGCCGCTGGCCCTCACCGAACAGGAACTCGTTGGCCTGCGCGGTCTCGGTGAGCAAATCGACCTGCTCGAGGTCGAAGAGGTCTACCTGCCGCTGGCCCGGCTGATTCATCTTCAGGTGGCCGCGCGCCAGCGGTTGTTTGCTGCCACCGCCGAATTCCTCGGCGAACCGCAGCAAAATCCGGATCGGCCGGTGCCGTTCATCATCGGCGTGGCCGGCAGCGTGGCGGTCGGGAAATCGACCACCGCGCGTGTGCTGCAGGCGCTGTTGGCCCGCTGGGATCACCACCCCCGGGTGGACCTGGTGACCACCGACGGCTTTCTGTACCCGAACGCCGAGCTGGACCGGCGAAACCTGATGCATCGCAAGGGTTTTCCGGAAAGCTATAACCGGCGCGCGCTGATGCGGTTCGTGACCTCGGTGAAATCCGGCTCCGACTACGCGTGCGCCCCGGTGTATTCGCATCTCAAATACGACATCATCCCCGGGGCCAAGCACGTCGTCAGGCATCCGGACATCTTGATCCTGGAGGGCCTCAACGTCCTGCAGACCGGTCCGACCCTGATGGTGTCGGACCTGTTCGATTTCTCCCTGTACGTGGACGCACGGATCGAAGACATCGAGCAGTGGTATGTGTCGCGGTTCTTGTCGCTGCGCGGCACCGCGTTCGCCGACCCGGAATCACACTTCCACCACTACTCGGCCCTCAACGACACCGAGGCGGTGGCCGCCGCAGGCGAGATTTGGCGGTCGATCAACCGGCCGAATCTGGTGGAGAACATCTTGCCGACGCGGCCCCGCGCCACCCTGGTGCTGCGCAAGGACGCCGATCACTCCATCAATCGGCTCCGGCTGCGCAAACTGTAGGGACGGGGCCCGCTGAGACGGCCGGCTACCCCTGCAACCGCCGCAATCCCACGTACTGCAGCCGGGCGAACGCCGCGGTGTACACGCCGATGGCTAGGGTCAGCGCCACCCCGAAGGTGGTGAGCGGGATGGCTTGGGCGGCCACGACCGCCGCCAGGGTGAAGACGACGTTGGCGACGATGATGCCGATCCCGACCCGGCGCAGGTTGGGCGCCGCGGCGAGGCTGAACACCACCAGGCCGGAGAGGACGAACAAAGCGCCCAGCGCGTATTGCTGGCCGGAGGTCAGCCCGGTCAGCGACGAGAGCGGGTCGGCAAGGAATGCGACGGCCAAACCGCACAATCCCGTCAAGGTCGCGTCGGCACGCATGGCAAAGCGCAGCAGCGAGTCGGTCGAGTCGTACAGGGGTCGGCTGGGGAGACCAGAGGTTGCGGTCATGTGATTACTCCTCGCGATGGCGGATAGGGTCGAACAGGTTTGAGCGTGCCGCCGTAGCACTGCCATATCGACTCGTGGCACTGCCAATTACTGCCACGGACACAACGACCAGGTATTTGCGCCGGCTATTCCCGTCGGCGGCAGTGGTATTGCAAGACGTCTCAAAACGTGGGGTCGGCGGCGCGATCGGGGTGGCGACCCCGGCGTCGCGCCCGCTCAGTCGCTGGGGACCGGGACCCGTCCCCGTAGATCGGCTGCGACGAGCCGGGCCGCGGCGTTTTGCCAATTGTGCAGCGAGCGCTGCGGGACCTCGGTGACCAACCACTGCCACGCTTGCCGGGCAGTGCGATCCAATCCCGACGCGGTGGCGTTCTGCGCATACGCGCGCACGCCCACGACATAAGGGAAATACAGCGAGTTGTAGTACCGCCACTGCTCGGTGGTCCCGAAATCACCTGCGTCGCGCGGCTTGAGCCGGCCGATCGCGTCCGCCAAAACGGCCTTGAGTTCGTTGGCGCGCTCCAGCGGGTGATCGGGCGCGCCGCGGGCGGCCATTCGCTCATTGATCACGGGCAACGCGGTCAATGGGCTGGCCACCAGTTTCGTCAGGTCGCCATAGTGACCCAATGCCCGGCGGGTGAGCCTGACGAAGGTTTCGTCGTCGAGGCCTTGCAGGCTGCTAAGGGGATCGTCGGAGCGCAGCGGCAAGGCCGCCCCGGTGTGCCGCAACGCGGCCCGGTCCGCCCGCAACGTAGGCGATTTCGAGAACGCCAGCCGGTCCAGCAACCCGGCGAACGGATCGGCCAGCACTTGCACCGCGATAGCGATCGCCAGGCTGCTGAACAACAGCACGGTCAGCGCCGTCTGCGCAGTGGGCTCATGCCGGGTTACCGTCAGACCGATCAATGCTTGGCCGCCGAACAACACCGCGACCGCCATAGAGCCGACGAACGAGCGCAGCATGTCCGCGCGCAGCGCCTGGCCCTCGTCGAACGCGTCCCACAAGGCCACTGCCACACCCAGCATCAGCACGTCGAAACCGGTGGACGCCAACGCCAGCCCGCTGGGCAGCAGGCCCAGCGGGACGACCAAAATGGCATTGGCCAGCGCGAAGAACAGCGTCGCCACAATGACGATGCCGGCCACCGGCACCGGCTGAGCGGGCCGCCGCAACGCGAAAACCATCGCGCCGAGCGTGGACACCGAGATCACCGCGAACATCAGCAAATGGCCCGCCCGCAACGGTCCGTCGACGCTGCCGGCCATCGTCGCACCGACCACGGTGAGCGCGCCGACACCGCCGACCAGCAGCAATTCTTGGGTGCGCGCGCGCCAGCGGTCGCCCGGCCGGGACAGCTCGATCAGCACCGCGAACCACGCCACACTCGGAACGACGACCAGGTAGATCTCGATCCGGCTGAGCAGCCCGGCATGCGTGACGCCGGCGGTGCGCACCGCATCCAGCGCCACCACCATCGCGAAACCGCACAGCCCGATCGCCGCCAGCACGAGCACCGGCTTACGCGGATCGCGGGCCAGCAGGTACAACCCAAGCCACCCGCTCAGCGTGAACACCACCGCCGACAGTGCAGCCATGAACCCAGTGTGTCACGCAGATGACGTGCCGCTAAGCCTCGTCGAGGCGTCTGATTCGTGCCGACCCGCTGCGCCCGGCTACGCCGCGATTGCGATCGGCAGGTTACTTGCCGTACCTGCGGTGCCGCTGGCTGTAATCACGCAGCGCGCGGAGAAAATCGACGCGGCGGAACGCGGGCCAGTGCGCCTCGGTGAACCACATCTCCGAATACGCGCTTTGCCACAGCAAGAACCCGGACAGGCGTTGCTCGCCCGACGTGCGGATCACCAGGTCCGGATCGGGTTGCCCGGAGGTGTAGAGGTTTTCGGAGATGCCATCGACGGTCACCGCGTCGATGAACTCCTCTGCGGTCGCCCCGTTGGCGAGCTTTTTGCTCAACAACGCCCGCACAGCGTCGACGATCTCCCGGCGGCCGCCGTAGCCAACGGCAACGTTGACGTGGAAAGGTGCCGCGACCGGCGTGGACTCGACCGCTTCGCGCAGCCGCCGCGCCGGTTCCTCGCCGAGCAGCTCGAGGTCGCCGACGGTACGCACACTCCAGTGATTCGCGGGTGCGCAGATCTCCTCCACGACATCGGTGATGATTTCGATGAGTCCGGCCAGCTCGCCGGGATCGCGTTGCAGGTTTTCGGTGGACAACAGGTAGACCGTGGTCATTTCGATGCCGGCTTCCTGGCACCAGCGCAGCATCTCGGCGATCTTGGCGGCACCCATCCGGTAGCCGTAGCTGAGGTCGTCGTAGCCGGCGTCGCGCGCCCAGCGCCGGTTTCCGTCGCACAAGACAGCGATATGGCGGGGAAGTTGGGACTTGGCGCCGGCCAGACCCTGCCTCAGCCGCAGCTCATAGACCCTGTACAGCGGCTCCTTAAGCCGTGGCGGGATAATTTCCACAAAGATCCAGCCTACTGTGAGCTGGACCAAATTCCGGCCCATAGGTTCGGCGATCCCACACCGAAGGCGTGAGCGCGCCGTAACCATCGCTGGCTACTGTTGAGAAAAGCACCCCTGGCAACTTCCGACCTGTCAGACGAGGCCACAGGAGACATGAACAGCCAGACCAGAACAGTTACCAACCCTGAGCCCGAATCCGGGGCGATCACGCCCGGCAATACCGTCGAGCAGCTTGTCGAAGGCGCCGCCAAAGTTCTGACCAAGCCGCGGATGCGTGGCTGGATCCACTTCGTCTCGGCGTGGCTGGCGATCATCACCGGCGCCACCCTGGTGTCGGTGTCGTGGGCGGTCTCCTCGCCGCGCGCCGGTCATTCGACGCTGGTCTATGCGGCGGCGACGGTGGCGATGTTCGCCGTGAGCGCCACCTATCACCGGGTGCACTGGAAATCCGAGGCTGCCCGGAACCGGATGAAGCGGCTCGACCATTCAATGATCTTCGCGTTCATCGCCGGCAGCTACACCCCGTTCGCGCGGCTGGCCATGCCGCAAAACACCGGGGTGCAGGTGCTGTGGATCGTGTGGGGCGGTGCGCTGGCCGGCATCTTGCTCAAGGTGTGCTGGCCGTCGGCGCCGCGCTGGCTGGGTGTGCCGCTCTACCTGCTGCTGGGGTGGGTCGCGGTGTGGTATTGCCCGACGATCCTGCACGAGGCCGGGGTGGCGGCCACGGTGCTGCTGGCCGTCGGCGGCGTGTTGTACAGCGTCGGTGGCGTGTTCTATGGGCTGCGCTGGCCGGACCCCTGGCCGCGGACCTTCGGCTATCACGAGTTCTTCCACGCCTTCACCGCGGTGGCGGCGATCCTCCACTACATCGCGATGTGGTTTGCCGTCTTCTACGTGGGCCACCAGGCATGGCTCGCCTGAGCCGGATCTCACGTCTAAAGCCGGATTGCCCGTCTACAGCTGGATTGCCCGACTCCTCCTGAGCCCGCCCGGCGGGCTGCATCGTCGACGGGCTACAGCTGGGTGACGTCGGCAGCCGACCAGTACGCCTTCATCGAGGCGATCTTGCCCCGGTTGTCGAAGACCATGACGTCGATCGGCTCGATCACCATCCGACGCTCGCCCGCGGTCACCGTCAGCCGGAACTGAAACGCCGCCTCGTTACCGGCCACCCGTAGCGACACCAGCTCGCATTGCCGTTGCACATCGTTGACCGCGGAATAGAAGCCGTGGATGGCCTGACGACCGATATGCACCTCGCCGCCCACCGGGTCTTCCACGGTGGCGTCGCCGGCGTGCTCGACCAAGTCGTCGGCGCTGCCGGTGGCAACCAGTTCGATGTAGCGGTTGACCGTGTCGGTGATTGCTTGGGTGTTGTCCGCGGCATTCGGCATATGACGCCACGCTACTACCCGGGCAGACCAATGGCGGTCGCCAGTTCCGTTGCCCCGGTTACCGGTAAGTCACACACCCGGCCACGGCACACATAGGCCGCGTCCGCGCTGGCCACCCGGTCCCGGCCCGCCAACAGCGCCGACGAATCCCTCTCGCCGCCCACGACGATCGCCCCGCCCGGCGCCAGCCGCCGCGCCTCGGCCAAAAACGGCGACCGTGACGGGTCGCACACCACCGCGATCTGCAGGGGTCCACGCACGGCGGCTTCGGCGACGGCCAGCCAGTGCCCGGCCGATCGGGGCGCGCAGTCCAGCAGGACGGAATGCGCGCGCAGCGTGTCGGCCGCCGCTTGCAGGTATCGCTCGGCGCGCTCACCGTCGACCAGGTGCGCCGCGGTCAGCAGCGCCTCGGTGATCGAGGATGCGCCCGACGGAGTCGCCCCATCCAGCGGGTCGGCGGGCCGCAGCACCAACTGCTCGGCATCGTCGGCGGTGTCGAACCAGCGCCCGGGCCGCTCGGGGTCGGCGAAGTGCCGTAGCGCGGTGTCCAGCAACTCGGTTGCCGTCGCCAGCAAGGCCTCGTCGGCGGTCAGCTGGTATAGCGCAAGCAGTCCGGTGCCCAGCATCGCGTAGTCCTCGAGGATGGCGGCGCTGTCCCCCACCACCCCGCCCAGGCTGGCGCGCCGCAGCCGGCCGTCGACAAGGTGCAGACGCAGCACCGCGTCCGCGCAGCTGCGCGCGGCGTCCGCCAGCTGCGGGTCGCTCAACGCCACGCTGGCCTCGGCCAGCGCCGTGATCACCAGCCCATTCCACGACGTGACGACCTTGTCGTCGCGTCCGGGCTGGGCTCGGGTGAGCCGGGCCGCCCGCAGCGCGGCCCGGACGCGCTGGGCTCGTTGCGGATCGTCTGGATCGGCGGGCAATTGCAGCACCGAGGTGCCGTGTTCGAAGGTGCCGGACGGCGTGACCGCGAAAACCTCAGCGGCCCAACGTCCGTCGTCCACACCGAGCACCTCGGTCAGCTGATCTTGCGTCCAGACATAGGTCGAGCCCTCGCGACCGTCGGCGTCGGCGTCCAGCGAGGACGTGAACATGCCGCCGTCGGCAAGATCGTCGAGCAGGAACCGCGCGGTCTGTGTGGCGACCCGGCTTGCCACCGGGTCCCCGGTACGCCGAGCCCAGTGCGCGTATGCGCGCAGCAACAACGCGTTGTCGTATAGCATCTTCTCGAAATGCGGTACCACCCAGGCATTGTCGACGCTGTAGCGGGCGAAGCCGCCGGCGAGTTGATCGTAGATGCCGCCACGGACCATCGCGGTGCCGGTGCGCGCGACCGCTTCGAGCACCGCCGTTGAGCCGGTGCGCTCGTAATTGCGCAACAGCGCCTCCAGAAGCGCAGACGGCGGGAATTTCGGCGCTCCGCCGAACCCGCCGTGCACCGTGTCCTGGTCGCCCAGCACCGAAGCGACCGCGTGGTCACATAGTGCCGGTGCGACGTCGGGGCCTCCCGACGGCAGCCCGGACGCCATCTCGCGCAATTCGTCAGCGATCCTGCTGGAGGCCTCCTCCACCTCACCGCGGCGCTGCCACCAGGTGGCGGACACGGCCGAAAGCAGTTGCAAGAAACCCTGTTTCGGGTAGTAGGTGCCGCAGAAGAACGGGCGGCCGTCCGGTGTCAGGAAGCACGTCATCGGCCACCCGCCATGCCCGGTGAGCGCGACGGTGGCGTTCATGTACACCGCGTCGATGTCCGGGCGTTCCTCGCGGTCGACTTTGATGCAGACGAATCCGGCGTTCATCGCCGCGGCCACCGCGTCGTCTTCGAACGATTCGTGAGCCATGACATGGCACCAGTGGCAAGCGGCGTAGCCCACGGAAAGCAGGATCGGCACGTCGCGTGCGGCAGCCTCCGCGAGCGCCTCGGGTCCCCATTGCTGCCAATGCACCGGATTGTCGGCGTGCTGGCGCAAATACGGGCTAGCGGCCAGCCCCAGGGTATTGCTCGACGAGGCGTCAGCTGGGCTCATCGCCGGAACCTGGCCCCCGCGTGGGACCGTCGGCGCGCCCCGGCTCCTCATCGACCGCATCAGTGCCCTCGTCGGCGGCCTGATCCGGCTCAGGGTGCTTAGGGTCGAACGACTCGGGCACCTTTCGCAGTTGCCGATTCATCGAGCGGATGAGAAACAGCGTGGCGATCACCAGCAGCACGACGATCAGCAGCCCGACCGGGCTGGCCTTGCCGAAGTCGGGCCCGGTGTTCCGCGGCGCGCCGTCAGCTTGCCAGCCTGCCCACGCGGCGGCATTCATGACCAGAAAAAGGGTATTCACCCGTCGCTCTCGATTCCCGCGAACAGATCATCCTCGGGTAACCGCACCGGGACGCGTGAGCGCGCCAACTCGAATTCCTCGGTGGGCCACAACCGTTGCTGCCAGGAGATGGGAACGGCGAAGAAGTCGTGGTCCGGGTCGATCTGCGTGGCGTGTGCCCGCAGCGCGTCGTCGCGTTGACTGAAATACGCCGAGCACTCGACGCGCGTCGTGACCCGCGACTCGAACGGGTCATGTTTGGGATCCCAGTGTTCCAGCCACTTCTTGAACGGCGGCTCTTGGCCCCGTTTGATGGCTTCGTCGTGGAACAACTGCATCCGGGCCCGCAGGAACCCGTGGTTGTAGTACAGCTTGGACACCGCCCACGGCTCGTCGGCGTCCGGGAACCGCCGGTAGTCCCCGGCCGCCTCGAAGGCACCGACCGAGACTTGGTGGCAGCGAATGTGATCGGGATGCGGGTAACCGCCGTGCTCGTCGTACGTGGTCATCACGTGGGGGCGGAACTCGCGGACCACGCGGACCAGCGCCTCGATCGACTCCTCCAGCGGCGCCAGCGCGAAGCAGCCCTCGGGCAGCGGCGGCGGCGGATCACCTTGGGGCAGGCCGGAGTCGACGAAGCCCAGCCAGGTGTGTTCGACGCCGAGTATCTCGGCGGCCTTCGCCATCTCGTCACGGCGGATTTCGGCGATGTGTCCGTGCACGTCGGGTAGGTCCATCGCTGGGTTGAGAATGTCGCCGCGCTCGCCGCCGGTCAACGTCACCACCAGTACCCGATGGCCCTCGTCAGCGTAGCGGGCGAGGGTGGCCGCACCCTTACTGGACTCGTCGTCGGGGTGGGCGTGCACCGCCATCAACCGCAGTTCGCTCACGTGCCCCCTTGTCGGTCTGCTGGTGGCCGGGTCTGACCCCTATAATTCCAGTTCCCGATCGTTGCATGCTGTCGGCCGGCGTCCGGCAGCCCACATCCAGGCATACCCAGGCATGACTGAACCTCCCCTGTCGCGTCCCGAGACCCGCTACGGGCGTTCCCGACTCTCGCGGGTATCCCGGCGCTGGGTGGTCATTGGGCTGGGCCTGCTCGTCGTTGGGGCCGGTCTCATCGTTGCGATCGTCGGCTACCGGCGCCTGGCGACCAGCGACGTCATGGGGTCGCTGGCGAGTTATCGGGTGATCGACGACGAGACGGCGTCGATAACGATCAGCGTGACCCGATCCGACCCATCACGGCCGGTGGACTGCATCGTGCGGGTCCGCTCGCACGACGGCAGCGAGACGGGAAGGCGTGAGGTGCTGATCCCGCCATCCGAGTCGGGCACGGTGCAAGTGACCACCACGGTGAAATCGAGCAAACCCCCGGTGATGGCTGACGTGTACGGCTGTGGCACCGATGTACCCGCCTACCTGCGACCGGCGTGAGTCCGTGACAAAGGACGAAGTGTGAATATGGAGTCATCAACTGTTTGCGCGGTGGTAACATGGGTGAATGCACGGTTCCTGATGGGACCGTGTATTGCTGCATTAAAGGCCGCGAGGAGAACGGAGCGGCAGCCCACGGGGACACCCGGATACTCGCGCCGGCGGGGGCTAACAGAACTTACGCGGATACGCGGAACGACACCATGAGGAGCACGACGAGATGACGGATACTCACGTGACTTGGCTGACCCAAGAGTCACATGACCGACTCAAGGCCGAGCTCGATCAGTTGATTGCAAACCGTCCAGTCATCGCCGCGGAGATCAACGACCGCCGAGAAGAGGGCGACCTCCGCGAAAACGGCGGATATCACGCCGCCCGCGAAGAGCAGGGACAGCAGGAGGCCCGCATTCGCCAACTGCAAGACCTGCTCAACAACGCCAAAGTTGGCGAAGCGCCCAAGCAGTCCGGCGTCGCGTTGCCGGGTTCGGTGGTGAAGGTCTATTACAACGGCGACAAGTCGGACACCGAGACGTTTCTGATCGCCACCCGCCAGGAAGGTGTCAACGACGGCAAGCTCGAGGTGTACTCGCCGAACTCGCCACTGGGCGGCGCCCTGATCGACGCCAAAGTGGGTGAGACCCGCAGCTACACGGTGCCCAACGGCAGCACCGTGGAGGTGACGTTGGTCAGCGCGGAGCCCTATCACTCCTAGCCCGCCTCGAGCGTGGGCGCTTAGCTACTTCGACCTGAAAAAGTCGGCGCGTTGATGCACGGTCGGATGGGGCTGAGCTGGGAGGATGGCCTCAATGCCCTTGTTGCGGAAGGGATTGAGGCCATCGTGTTTCGTACTGTAGGCGAT
>Ga0335069_10001366_pt1 | contig 39492 bp, 29 predicted proteins | sample Lox_Sample_11_FD_206714 | JGI IMG/M metagenome (GOLD analysis project Ga0335069, IMG submission 206714) | Soil microbial communities from Loxahatchee National Wildlife Refuge, Florida, United States - Lox_Sample_1.1 | ecosystem: Environmental > Terrestrial > Soil > Wetlands | place: USA...
GAGAAGAAAACCCGGTTGTCGGCCGCCAGCGCGTCGGGCGCGCCCTGGACCGTCACGTCGCCGCGCAGCCAGGCTGCCGGGTCGGCCTCCCACTGCGCCTGGAGCAGGATCGTCTCGGGCTGCTTGTCGAAATCAACGGGGCGGTTGAAGATGACCTGCTCGTTGGCCCGGAGGACGACCGCGGCGGCTTTCGCCTCGCCGACGTGGGTCAGCTTAACGGTGAAATTGACCAGCGATTTATCCCCGAGAAAGATGCGTTGCGCGCGCGGTTCCGCCAGCGAGAGGTTCGGCAGCCAGGCCGCCGGGGTTTTCGGAAGGTCCACCTGGATCCCGCGCAGGAACGGCGGCGTGTCGGCGCTCTCCGTCCACTGATTCTCCTGGCTGTCGCCGAGCAGGACGATTCGCTTCTGCTCGCCCAGCGAATTGGCCAGCAGCGAATTGGCTTGGCGGAACGCGGCCAGGTAGGAGCCGCGCTGAAAGGAGGGTTGCAGCGCGCTGACTTCCTGCTTTGCTCGCAGGCGATCCTCGCCGAACGAGACTACCAGGCGCGGGTTGGAAGTCAGTTCGAGGACGGCGATCTGAACGTCGCTGCCTGCGCCGGCCAATTCGCGCGCCAAGCGGTCGCGGTCCCGGGCGAAGCCGTTATCGGCCTGGTGGCTCAGCGTGTTATCGAGGATATAGACGCGGCTTTCCGTAATGGGCGCGGTATTGGCCCCGCGCAGGTAGGGCCAGGCGAACGCGGCCACGATCAGCAGCAGGCCGAGCACGCGCAGGGCGAACAACACCAGGTCCCGCAAGCGCCACGGGCTGCGGCGCGGCTCGGGCTGGTCGTCGAGAAACCGCAGCGCCGGGAAGAGGAGGAGGTTCGTCTGGCGTTTGCGGCGCAGGTGCAGCCAGATCGGCGCCGCCACCGCCAGAGCGCCCAGCCAGAACCAGGGGTTGAGGAAGGACCAGGGCATGGGCTAGGCACGGAAAGAAATCCGAAGGCCGAAATCCGAAGGCCGAAAGAAGGCCGAAGGCCGAAGCCCGAAGCGTTCGGTCGGCGCCTCTTTTAACGCAGAGACGCAGAGGGCACAGCGCGGCAGAGCCGCAACTGAACTGGGCCGCGACGAGGATGGAGGATGGAAGATGGAGGATGGAAGTTCCCCGTTTGCAATGGACGGGCAAGTTGTTCGCAGCCTGCGAACGATCTCGGGTATTGCAGTGCAGAGGAACGCAGAGAAGAGGAATTCTTTGCTTTCATCTTCTCCGCGTACCTCTGCGCTCTCTGCGTCTCTGCGTTGAAAAAGCCCACACTTCCGCACCCAACCTCTTCGGGCTTCGGATTTCGGCCTTCTTTCGGCCTTCGGATTTCGGATTTCGGACTTTGCTCTCACGCTCGGCTTTCTCCCCCGACGCGCCCGCTACTTGAGCCTCCTTCTTTCGGCCAGGAAATGCGCCAGCGCCCGCCAGGGGTTCTCGTCCGTGCGCACCACGCAGTGCGACATTTCGAGCGTGCGGAACAGATCGCGGTGCTCCTTCATGAACGCCTCGAAGCGCGCGAGGTAATTCGCTTTCGCTGCCTGGGGGGCGACCATTCGCCGCGTGCCGGTTTCCAGGTCCTCGAACAGCCGCGGCTCGGTGAACGGGAACTCCACCTCGTCCGGGTCCAGCACTTGGAAGACGATGACCTCGTGGCCGTTGAAGCGGAGTTGCTTGAAGCCCAGGGCGACGTCGGCGGCGGGTTCAAGCAGGTCGGAGAAGAACAGGATGACGCTGCGGCGGTGCACGAGCCGGACGGTGTGCTGGAGCAGTTGGGCGAGGCAGGCGCCGCCGGAGGGCTGGAGAGCCTCGAGCTCCCTCAGCATCAGGCCGAACTGGTTGGGCCGCTGTGATGGCCGGATGAACTCGGGCACGCCGGTCGCGCCGTTGAGGGTCACCATGCCCGCGGCGTCGTTCTGCCGGAGCAGGAACCATGTCAGGGCCGCGGCCAGCACCTTCGCGCATTCGAGCTTCGAGCCCCACGCCGCCTGCCCCCGGTATTGCATCGAGGCGCTCGTATCGCAGACGACGTAGAACCGGACATTGGTCTCCTGCATGTGCCGCTTGATGCAGAGTCGATCGCTCCGGGCATAGAGCCGCCAATCCAGGTGGCGCAAATCGTCCCCCGGCTGGTAATCGCGGTAGTCGCTGAACTCGACGCTGAAGCCGTGAAACGGGCTGTCATGCAGCCCGTGGAGAAAGCCCTCCATCACGTAGCGCGCCTTGAAATCGAGCCCTTCGAGAGCCGCAAGGACCTTTGGGTCGAAGCGTTCGGAAAGGGATTGGGTGGCGGTGGGCACGGGGAGTTAAGGGAGAAGGCCGAAGGCCGAAATCCGAAAGAAGGCCGAAGCCCGAAGCCCGAAGGGGTCCGGTCCAGCTCTTAAACCCTCGGCAGGCGGGCTCGGACATTGCGCAGCGTTCCTCATCGTGTCACTTTCAAGATCGCGCTTCGCACTTCGGATTTCGGGTTTCGGCCTTCTTTCGGATTTCGGCCTTCGGTTTTCGGATTTCCGTTACTCCCTCGCGACATCCTGCAAAAGCTGCCCAATGATCTCATCCGTCGTCTTCCCTTCCGCATCGGCCTGGAATGTGCGGATGATCCGATGGCGCAGCACCAACGGCGCCAGCGCGGCCACGTCGTCGCAGGCGACATTGAACCGCCCCTGGCAGGCGGCCCGGGCACGGCCGGCCAGGATCAGGTACTGGCTCGCGCGCGGGCTGGCGCCCCAGCGGACCCAGCGCTTAATGTAATCGGGGGCCTCGCCGTCGCTCGCCGGGCGCGTGGCGCGCACGAGCCGGACCGAGTAGTCAATGACGTTGGGCGCGGCGGGCACCTGGGCAATGGCCTTGCGGAAACGCAGCACTTCCTCGCGCGTCAGAACCGGCTGCATTCGCTCGAGCGGCGCGTAGGAGTGTTGCTCGACCACCTTGCGCTCCTGCTCCAGCGTTGGGTAGTCCACGAGCACTTCAAAGAGGAAGCGGTCGAGCTGTGCCTCCGGCAGCGGGTACGTGCCTTCCTGCTCGATGGGGTTCTGCGTGGCCAGGACCATGAAGGGTTCATCGAGGTGATACGTTTTGCCGGCGACGGTCACCGTTTTTTCCTGCATGGCTTCCAGCAGGGCCGCCTGGGTCTTGGGTGGCGTCCGGTTGATTTCATCCGCGAGCAGGATTTGCGTGAACACCGGGCCACGGGCGAAGGCGAATCGCCGGTGCCGCGTGTCCTCGTCTTCTTCGAGGATTTCGGTGCCCGTGATGTCCGAGGGCATGAGGTCGGGCGTGAACTGGATGCGTGAGAAGTTCATCTCCAGCGACCTGGCCAAGGCGTGGACCAGCAGCGTTTTAGCCAGACCGGGCACGCCCACCAGCAGGCAGTGGCCCCGCGCGAAGAGCGCATAGAGGGCGGCCTGGACCACCTCCTCCTGGCCGACGATGACTTTGGCGATCTCTTCCTCGAGCAGGCGGATGCGGGGCGCCAACTGATCGAGGACAGCGGCCGGATCCTCTTCGAGAATGGGCGGCGCGGCCTGGACCGGCGGGAGTGTGGAGTCTTCAATCATAAGTCGGTTAGCTGTGCCTAGGGCGCCGCCGTGAAACTCGCGGTTGCGGCCACCGCCGACAGCAAGGCGCGGAACTGCTGCTGCACCCCGGGCGTTTCGGACGCCGGGCATTCTCCCCGCCTTAACTCGGAATGTAGTTTGGCCACCAGTTTATCCTGCCCGATAGTCGCCCATTCAATGCGCCACTGCAACGGGTCCGTTCGACCCTCCCGGGCAGCGGGCAGAGACCCCAATTGGCCCTTCGGCGGCAGGCGGAAGACGACCTCTTCGTCCAGGGTGAGTGGGTAGCCCTGGTTCAAGAAGAGCCCGGAGGTGCGGTGATGCAGCGCGGCCTCCCACTCCTTGGGCAACCAGAACGGCGACCGGAGAGACCGAGCGCTCCCGTTTGCCGAGCAGCCGCCTACCCAGCTCCCCTCCGCGGTCCAGGCGAAGCTCTCGTCCAGCGCCGATACGCCGGTGGCCTTCTGGGTCTCCAGGGCGAACGATCCGGCGCAGGGCCGATACCGCGCGGCGAGCAGCGGCACCGAGGACCCGTGGTCGCGGATTTCCCGCGCGGCGGTGCGCAGTTCATAATCGGGATAGCCCAGCGCGGTGGCGATGAGCTTAAGCGGCAAGGCGTCCGCTGCGCCGGTGCAATCGGCCTCCCCCCGCAAGGTGAGACGGTGGTCCTTGGGACCGGGCGCGGGGAGTTCGGTCAGTGCGCTGGTCTGGCCGTCAATGACCAGCACGTTGCGCCCCGGGTCGCCCGGGGGCAGCATCCCGAACCGGCACACGTCGTCCGTCGTGTCCACCCAAAGGACCTGGCCGTCCAGCATCACGCGCGAGATGGCATGGTTGAAGGCAAGGCCGGGGAGGCCCTCATGGGCCTGGCTGAACCGCGGCACGAGCACCAGGCGGGCATCGATGTGCTGCGAATGCAGCAGGGCATTGAGCAGGTTGGCTTTGTCTTTGCAGTCGCCGAATTGGTTTTGCAGCACGTTGGCAGCGGCGTGGGGACGGAAGGAGTTCACGCCGAGGGGAATCGCGACGTAGCGAAGGTTCGTCACGTAGTCATAGAGGGCGGGCACTTTCTCATGGTTGGTTTTGGCGTTGCGGGTGAGTTCGGTCGCTTTGGCCGCGATCTCGGGCGTGACTTCGTCCGTGAGCTTGCTGATGCGGGCATACCATTCCGCAAAGGCCGCCCAGTCGGGGAAGGTCGAGATCTGCAGGCGCGAGCCTTGGAGCGGCGGCATGAGAATGTCGCGCGCCTGTGACGGCAGGGCCTCGAAGTGCCAACGGTACGTGGTACCGTAGCTGGTTTGCTTAATCACGGGGTCCGGCGCGGCGACCTGCTCAAGGCCGAAATGAAAGGGCGTCCCCTGGGGCACCCCAACCTCGATGGTGGTATCCAGTGTGGGCATTTCCTGGCCGAGCGGGATTTCGAGCGAGACATGCGGCAGCGGGAACTCTTTCCATTCGGTCTTGTAGCGCACGTGCAGGACGGCGCCGGGCACCACGCCCGGCAGGGAGAAGAATTTGCGGCTGGGCTTGTGGTAGTCGCCCGCGGTGGGCTCGGCCCCTTCGTGGATCGAGTCCGGGTCGAGCCTCACGAGCTTGCCCTCCGGCGACAGGACTTCGCAGTCGAGAAAGCTGATGTCCTCGTAAGGCGGGGAGAAGGAGACGTCGAAATCGCCGAAGCGTTTCCCTTCCGGCGTGAGCACCTGGATGTATTCTTCGTTTTCGGTGACGACCGCCGGGCTGGCGCCCAGGGTGTAGGTGCAGCGCCGAAGCAGGACGACCGCGTCGGCATCGGGATACTTCTGCGGGTCGGCCCGTGTGATGGCCTTCCAGGCGGGCGGTAGATCGGCGCTCGCAGCTTCTTCAGCGTGGCGCTGCTCCTTGGGCGGGGCGTTGGTTGGAGCCGGAGGGGTCGAGGCGAAGGCGTTGGACTCTGACGTGCCGGCCAGCAGGCGCGGCTTGGCTGTGCCGGACCAGAGCGTGGGTTCTTCCGTGCGGGCCAGGTTGCGCTCGGCATACCAGGCGGTGACGGCCCGCCCGAACTCCTCGCACAGGGCATCGAAGGAGAGCGATGGCTTGTCGCGAGCCAGCTTCAGGAGGACCGACATCCCTCTCGGGTCGCTGCCGAACATGGTCTCAGCCTCCGAGGACAGGACCCGACGCTTGTCGCCGGCGAGCGCGGCGGCGAAGGCGCCGCTGCCCGGGTAGAGCAGAATCCAGCGCGATTCGGGAGCCGCGGATCGCCCGGCCAGCGCCTGGAAGTCCGCCGCCATGATCCTCGGGCCGCGCACGTGGAAAACGGGCGTGTTGCCCTGGCGCCCACCATGACCCCAGGCAATAACGACGAGGCGGTTGGCGTCCTTGGCCAGCGCCTGGCCGAGGCCGACGAAGTGCGCACGGTCACCCTTGGTCACTTCACCCCCGGCCCCAGCCGGCAGCGTGACGGACGCCGGGTCGTCGCACAGGACGTGAATGCTCGCGGCCTTGGCGGAGGTGGATGCAATCTCCAGCCAGCTTTGGAGCTGCTCGTGATAGGTGCTTTCGCTCTCCATGTCGCCGGGCAGGCCGGTCATGAGGACGACGGTTGCGTGCTCGGGGAACAGGGGTGTGGAGGCAGGGGCTTCCGCGGCAAACGCCGATGCCGTCAGGAGCAGGCTCCCGAAGCCTGCCGCACAGGTTCGCCACGCGTGCCGTTGACCGCCCATAATGTTGTTGAGCCCGGATGTTACCGAGGCTTAGACCGGCGGAAACGCAAAACGTGCGCTCCGGACCCTGGCGGCGTGCCTGAGAGCCGGGTGGCCGCCGCGCCATACTCGCACGCGGGACTTACCAGGGGCATACGAGGGGCATACGAGGGGCATACGAGGGGTATACGAGGGGTATACGAGGGGTTTAGGAGGGGATAGGGCGTATCTGGCGCGGTTCTGGGGTGTCCTTGGGGACCGGAGGGGGGAGGGAGAAGGCGGGGTTAGGCGACGGCGCCGGCGCGGTAGCCGCTTTTGGCCACGACGGCTTGCAAGCCTGGAACGTCTATGCGCGTGCGGTCGAAAGTGACGGTGGCGCGGCCGGCTATGCCGTCCACGTGGACTTCCTTGACGCCGTCCTGGGCGCGCAGGGCGCGCTCCAGTTTGCGGACGCAGTTGTCGCAGCCCATGCCGGCGATGGTTAGCTCGCGTGTCTCGATGGCCGGCCCGGTATCTGTTCTCTCGACTTGCTCCATATACAATAGCTCGTTGGGTTAGCTTCGCACACGGGGGCGGCGACGCAACCCGGCGGGCGGGAATGGCTTCAGGTGGTGAAGCTCAGGACTCTGGGCTGCACGAGGCGCTCGAAGTCCCGGTAGGGGAGCTTGATGACCTCGGTGTGCGAGCCGGCGTTGAAGGCGATTTCCTCGTTCTGGGCAAGCGAGGCTGCGGCGTAGACCTCCAGGCCGTAGAGGTTGCCGAACGGCGGCATGGCCCCTGTCTCGCATTCGGGGAATTTGGCCTTGAACTCGTCCTCGGTGGCGAACTTAACCTGGTCGGAGCCGGTGACCTCGCGCAGGTCTTGGAGGACGATCTTGCGGTTGGCCGGCAGCACGGCCATGGCCATTTGGCCGTCCAGCTTCACAATGACAACCTTGGCCATTTCCTTGCCGGTGATGTGGGTGGACGCGGCCACTTCCTGGGCGGTGTAGGCGGCCGAGTGGACGATGCTGACGTATTTGACCTTCTCCCTATCGAGGAATTCCTTGAGTGTTCTTACTGGCATAACGTGCTCCTACCTGCTGGTTCCTGCGTCACTTTACGCCACGCTGGGGGATTATCAAGGTGCGCCGGGAGCGTGAATGCGCCGGCGGTTCCGCCCGTGCTCTGCGGTTCAGCCGGCTAACCGACGCCGCGTGCCGATCAAGGACTCGGCTACGAGCAGCAGCAGGACGGCGGCGATCGGCAGGTGAAAGCGGTCCACGCCGAGCTTGCGCGCGGGGCCGGAGCCGCCGGAGGCGTTGAGGGCCTCGACGGCGAGTTGAGTTTTGGCCAGGCCCTCGCCCAATGGGCCCAGTGGGTAATAGGCGCCGTGGGTGGCCTGGGCGATTTGACGCAGAGTCGTTTCGTCCAGCCGGCTGCGAACAATCTGCCCTTTGTTGTCGCGGACCCACTCGGGCTTACCTTGCTCGTTGAGCATTTGGATCTCGCCGCCGGCGGGAGTGCCCACGCCGATGTCGAATACGATCACGCCCTGTTTGCCCAACGTCTCGGCGGTAGTGACGCCGGCCTTTTCGAGGTCCTCGCCGTCGGTCAGCAGCACCATGACTTTTTGGCGCTGGCCCTTTTCCATGGCGTGGAATGCTTCATCGAGCGCGCGGCCAATGTCCGTGCCCGGGATGGGGATGGTCTTGTCATCCACAGCGGCGAGGGCATCCTGGAAGGCGCCGTAGTCGAAGGTGAGCGGGCACTGGAGGAATGCCTGGCCGGCGAAGGCCACCAGGCCGATGCGTCCGTGGCCATGCCGCTGGACGAAGTCGAGGATGGCGAGCTTGGCGCGCTGTAGGCGGCTGGGGGCGACGTCAGTGGCCAGCATGCTGCGCGAGCAATCGAGCACGAACAGGAGATCCTGGCCCAGTGCGTAGCTGCGCTCGGTCTGCTCGCCCCATTGCGGGCGTGCGAGGGCCAGCCCGATGCCGGCGACGGCGAGAACGAGCAGGATGTTCTTGAGGGCGCGCCGCGCGGGGCTGCGCGAGCGGGTCAGTTCGGCCAGGTATTCTGGGGCGGCAACGCGCGCCAGTTGCTTTCGCCCGGCCCAGGCCGAATACCTCTGCAAGGCCAGGAGCGCGAGCGGCCCCAACACGGCCAGCCAGAGCCACTGGGGTTCGGCGAAGTGGGGGTGGGAGAGGTTCATGCAGGAAGCCGCCTGCGAAGCGTGAAAGCAGCAGGCGGAATGGAAGGCCGAAATCCGAAATCCGAAGGCCGAAAGAAGGCCGAAGCCCGAAGGCCGAAAAAGAACGGGGCTGGCGTCCGCCTGAACCCGGAGGCGCCTTCGGCCTTCGGATTTCGGGATTCGGGCTTCTTTCGGCCTTCGGATTTCGGATTTCGGGTCTTCATGGCACTCTCCTGAGCCGGGTGTTTGCCAGCACCAACTCCAGCGCCAGTAGGCCGAGGGCGGCCAACAGGGGCCATTGATACAAGGGCCGATAGGTGGTGAAGCGGCGCAGTTTGATTTGGGTCTTCTCGAGCTGGTCAATCTCGTTATAGATGCGCTGCAGCTCACGGCGGTTGGTGGCGCGGTAGAACTTGCCGTGGGAAAGCGCGGACATTTTGCCGAGCACGGTGTAGTTGGCAGGAAGGAGGACGATGCCGGGAATAAGGTCGCCGCTGGGGGTGAGTTGTAGCTTGCCGGTGGTGGGATCGAACACCGGCAGCGTGCACGGCTGCTCGATGCCGATGCCGATGGTGTAGATCTTCACGCCCAGCGCCGCGGCGAGTTCGGCTGCGGGCACAGGGTCAATCTCTCCCTTGTTGTTATCGCCGTCGGTGAGAAGGATGATGATACGGCTCTTGCTGTCTTTGAGGCCTTTGAGGCGCTTGGCCCCGGCGGCGGCGGCATCGCCAATGGCGGTGCCCAGGTCGCGAATCAGTCCCACGTGCAGGCGGTGCAGGTTTTCGATTAGCCAGTCGTGGTTGAGGGTCAGCGGGCTGGCGAGGTAGGGGACGGCCGAGAAGACGATCAGTCCGAGGCGGTCGTTGGGACGCTTACGCACGAAGTCCTCCAGGACCTCGGACGCGATGGCGAAGCGCGAGATGCGTTCGCTCGGGGGGCCCATGTCGAGCGCCATCATGGACCAGGACAAATCGAGGACGAGCATGATATCCACTCCGCTGGCCTGGGTTTCGGTGTGGTCATTGGCGAAGCGTGGTCCGGCGAGGGCAACGATGCAGAGGGCGACGGCCAGCAGCCGCAGGAACAGGAGGAGCCGTCCGGCGGCGGCCCGCGCCGCCGCACCCGCCGCGCGCGCGATGTCGGCGCTGGGGAACCGGAGCGCGGCGAGCTTGCCAATGCGCCCGCGCAGAAAGGCATACAAGGGCAGCAATGCCAGGAGGCCCAGGAGCCACGGATACTGAAATTGAAAGCTGCTGCCCATCGCTCTAGCTCTTGGACGCCCCGCGGTAGGCCTGCGGGCCATGGGGTGCCGGGGCGGGTTGCTGGACCGGAGGCGTTTGGGCGCGGCGCGCTTCGGCCAGTTCAATCAGGCGCGAGGCTTGTGCGACGGCGTCGAGCCGCCGCGTGCCTTGCGGGGCGGAAGCCGCGGGTGGGGACTCGGAGGGTAGCGGGCTGACTGCGACTGTGCTTGCGGGCGGAGCGAACTTGCGCTCGTCACATTTGCGGAGGAAATCGGCCAGTGCCGCCGAGAGTTCATTCCCCAGGCGCTCGTGTGCGGCAACGGCGCGGCAGAACTCGGCGGTGGTCATTTCGCCGGGCGGCAGGCCGAAAGCGGCGCCAACGTAGTGCCGCAGGACTTGAGAGACCTGGCTGAGCAGGGCGCCGTCCTCCGGTTTTCCGCGCAGCGGTCCGAGCGCCTTACGCGCCTGGGCGTCGGGAGGGACGATCTCGGCTGGCTTGGGCCGGGTCATGCGCCAGACGATGAAGCCCAGGACGCCGAGCAGCACCACACTGGCCAGGATAACCCACGCGCCGTATTGCTCCCAAAAGGTGGGCGGGATTTCACCGCGCGCCGGGCGCAGACGGGGGATGGGCTCCGGGGCGGCGGCGTTGGTGGAGGCGGCGAATGCGAGGTGGGGGAGCAGGAAGACGAAGAGAGCCGCGGAAATCCGAAGTCCGAAATCCGAAGGCTGAACGAAGGCCGAAGCGCGAAGGCGGCAAGAGGGCTTTGGAAGCGGTGCGCTGGTTCGGGGCAGCGGTCGAAAATAGCCAATAGGCAATAGCCAATAGCCAAGGAAGACCGAAGCCCGAAGGCCGAAGAAGGATCGGGTTGGCGCGGGCCTTGAACCGGGGGCGCGTTCGGCTTTCGGCTTTCGGGATTCGGGCTTCGTTCGGCCTTCGGCCTTCGGATTTCGGGTGTTCACCCTCTTCTCCTTCCTCTGCGGGTCTCGAAGAACGCCTGGAGCATTTGGGCGAAGGATTCGGCGGTGCTGAACCGGAGCGTGTCCACGCCGGCGCGGCGCAGGGCGCGGTCAAGCTCGGCCAGGCGCTCGGCGTTGGTGCGGGCGAACTTTTCGCGCACGGCCGAGCGGGTTGAGTCCATTTCCAGCAGTTCGCCGGTCTCAGAGTCTTCGATGGTCAGCAAACCTGCGGGGGGCAGCACGCTCTCGCGGGGGTCATGCAAATGCACGCAGACGAGATCGTGGCGGGCGTTGGTGAGGCCGATTTCCTGGATGACGTCGCGCCGGCCGGGAGAGTGGGTGCCGGCGGGAGCAGGCGGGGACGCGTTCTGGGCGCCGGGGCCTGCCAGGCTGTGCAGAAAGTCGGTGAGCAGGAAGACAATCGAGCGGCGGTGCAGGACGTGATTGAGGAAGGCCAAGGCGGCAGGGATGTTGGTGCCGCGGTGCCGGGGCTGGAAATAGAGCATCTCACGAATCAGGCGCAGGATGTGCCGGCGGCCTTTGCGGGGGGGGAGGAAGAGTTCCACCTGGTCGCTGAACAGGAGCAGGGCCACTTTATCGCTGCTGCGAGCCGCCGAGATGGCGAGGGTGCCGGCGATTTCCGCCGCGAATTGACGCTTGGTGCGGCGCAGCGAGCCGAAAGCGGAGGAGGCCGACACGTCAACGGCCAGCACCATAGCCAGCTCGCGCTCCTCGCGGTAGCGCTTCACGAACGGGCGCCCCATGCGATAAGTGACGTTCCAGTCAATGTCGCGCACCTCATCGCCGGGGATGTATTCGCGCAGTTCCTCGAAATCCATGCCGCGGCCTTTGAAATGGCTAAGGTAGGCCCCGACCATCGTGTCGTTCACGAGACGGTTGGTGCGCACCTCGACACGGCGAACGGATTCCAATAGCTCAGTGATCGTCATGAGGTACGGGGGCGGAGACTAGAAATCCGAAGCCCGAAGGCCGCAGGCCGGAAGAAAGCCGAACTCCGAGTTCCGAAGGCCAGCGCTGGCGGTTTTTCCACTGGCGTTGGTAGCGGGCCTCTCCTGCGCGCAGTCGATTCGGTCTTCGGGATTCGGCATTCGGATTTGTTTCGGTCTTCGGATTTCGGCCTTCGGATTTCGGCTCAGGGCACTACCACAGCATTGAACACCTTTTTGATGATATCATCAGTGGTCACCGCCTGCGCCTCGGCTTCGTAGGTGAGAATGATCCGGTGGCGCAGCACGTCCGGGCCGATGCTCTTCACGTCTTCGGGGGTGACATAGGCGCGGCCCTGGAGCAGGGCCCAGGCCTTGGCGGCCAGGGTGAGATAGATCGTGGCGCGCGGCGAGGCGCCGAACTGAATGAAGTGCTTCACGTCCAGCTTGTATTGCTCCGGCCGGCGCGTGGCGAAGACGAGGTGCACCACGTAGTCGCGCACCTTCTCGTCCACGTGAATCTGGTCCACGAGCTTGCGGGTATGCAGGATTTCGTCCAGCGGGATGACAGCTTCCGCGGCGGTGACGGGCGCGGTGAAGGCCATGCGGTCGAGGATTTTGCGCTCTTCCTCGAAGGAGGGGTAGTCGAGCAGGACCTTGAACATGAAGCGGTCCACCTGGGCCTCGGGCAAGGGGTAGGTGCCCTCCTGGTCAATGGGGTTCTCGGTGGCCAGGACGAGGAAGGGCGAGGGCAGCGGCATGGTTTCGCCGCCGAGCGTGACCTGGCGTTCCTGCATAGTTTCGAGCAGGGCGGATTGCACCTTGGCGGGGGCGCGGTTGATCTCGTCGGCCAGGACGAAGTTGGCGAAGACCGGGCCTTTGGTCGCATGGTACTTGCCGTCCTGCGGGCTGTAGATGAGCGTGCCGACGATGTCCGCCGGGAGAAGGTCGGGGGTGAACTGGATGCGGTGGAAGGAGGCGTGGATGGCCGCGGCGAGCGTGCGCACCGAGAGCGTCTTGGCGAGGCCGGGCACGCCTTCGAGGAGAACGTGGCCGTTGGCGAGCAGTCCCACCAGCAGCCGGTCAACCAGTTGCTCCTGACCCACGATCACCTTCGCAATCTCGCTGCGGAGTTTGCCGATCCAACTGGCTGCCGCCTGCACTTCGCCGTCTAACGCTATGCTCATGTGAGGACGAATCTAGGGGTGAATGCACCCTGACTCAAGTTATCTGGGCGCAGGGCTTTATTTGGCGGCCTAAAGTGCGCGCGCCTGCTGGGCCGTCCAGTCTTTGACCAGGGCGGGGAGCTTGCAGCTTTCGCAGATCGAGTTCGAGTGGTCGCAGAAGTCGCGCACCATCTGGATCAGGCCTTGCTGGGCCGCCGCGCCGGCCAAGGTCCGGGCGGGCAGGGCTCCGAGCAGGCGCTGGCGGGCGAGCCGGAGGACGGAATTGTCCTCCGCGGCAGGCCAGGCGAAATAGCGGTGCTGGATGGCGCGTTGCACGCCGGGGTTCTTGCCCTCAGTGGCACGCGCCCAAAGCCAGGGCAGGACGACGTTGACGGCGAGGTCGGTTACGCGCGTAGCGCCCAGCAAGGGCTGCTCCTTTTTGAGCCGGGCGGAACGGAGCGTGAAGTGCCAGGACCAGAATTCGTCTGGCGGCACTTGCAGAGTTTCCAGCAGCGAGTGTGTCAGGGCCGAGTCCGGTAGCTCGCGGGCGCACCATTGTTCGAGCCGGGAAGGCAGGGTATCGGCAGCAGACCAGTGGGCAGCGAGGGCGAGGCGGCGCTGGGGATGATTGGCAGGCCGCAGCGAGTGGAAACGCCAGAGCGTTTTAGGAAGGAAGCAATCCAGGAATTCGTCACGCTCGCGCCACCACAGATCCCAGATGCGGCGGACGAACCCGTCGGCGCCGGACTGGGCGCGGGTCAATTCGACGGGCAGGAGGCCGCTGATGCCGAGGAGCCTGGCCTGAAGCGGCAGCGAGGGCGTGCCCGGCTTTTGCCAGCGTGGGCGCAATTCGGCCAGGCGCTGCATCGGCCAGACGTTGTGCTTGTAGCCGAGGGCCTTGAACAGGCCTTCCCAGAGCGACTGCTCCCAACCGGCCTGCCGGGCGCGGGCCTGGAACTGCGCCGCCTTGCTGTGGAAGCGAATTTCGGCGGCCTGGTGCAGCAGGTCCGTAAGTTGGTCCGCGGGAAGCTGGCGCAAGGGCGCGCAGCAATTGCCGCGCAGGCTCTCGGGGAGCGTTTGTGCCGCTTCGCCGCCGAGCCAGAGGCTGAGCTCACCCAGGGGCGCGTCCAGGACGTGGCGGAGAATTAGCAACGGTGGCGCGCCGGCCGCCGGGCGCTCGCTTTCCCAGATCACGTGGAGGATGACGTTCTGAAAGGCGGGATTCCGGTCATGACCGTGCGCGCGCCAGCCGCTGGAACGGAGGTCCACCTCGATGTCGCCAGTGCGGGGCGGGGCGTCTCCGACCTGCACAATGGCGCCGCGGAAGTCCGGCCCGCCTTCGACGCTGCGGAAACCGGGGTGAAGAACACGCAGGGGTTGGCCGTCTAAGGTTTGCAGTTGGTCGCGCCGCAGCCGTTGGTGCTGCCAGATGGTCTGCAGGAGACGCTCGGGAGGGGAGTCCTGGTCCTCGCGCAGGACCTGGACTACGCCGCACCTCACGCGCCATTGGGCGTAAAAGCTGGACAAGGGGGCACACACGGTGCCATTGCTTTTGCGCCGAAGCCCGGGCAAAGTCAAGCCCCTGTTGCGGGCTGGATCGACCGCGGGTTGTGGGGCGCGTGGACCGCAGGGGCGAGTGACTGCGGACGCCTCGGCGAGGCGTCCCCACCTTGCGGCTGCGTCCGTTGCAGTTTGAACGAACCCGGACACGGACTGGACAGTTTTATGCTTATGAAGATGAGTGCAGGCAGCCGCTGGCGGCATGGCGCATGGGCGCTTTGCCTGGCGTTGTGCCTGGTTGCGGCCGGCGTTAACGCCTCCGGCGAATCCACGGATACTGACATCCGGCGTGACGCGACCGTGCGTGCCGTCGAGAAGGTCATGCCCTGCGTGGTGAACATTGCGACGGAGCAGATCATCCAGATTAGAGACCCGTTCGAGCAACTGTTCCGGCAGTTCATGTATCCGTATTACAACCAGCAGCCGGCCAACGCCCAATACAGCCTCGGCTCGGGTGTGGTGATTGACGAGTCCGGCTATTTGCTGACCAACGACCACGTCGTGCGCCGGGCGGACAAGATCAACGTGAAGTTCTGCACGGGGACGACCGTTTACGAAGCCACCGTAGTTGCCACTGATCCGACGAGCGACGTGGCGCTGCTTAAGCTAAAGGCGAAGCCCGGCGAGAAGTTCAATGCGATAAAGTTCGCGCACGAGGACGATCTGTTACTGGGCGAGACCGTGCTGGCGATGGGCAACCCTTTCGGATTGGGCGGCTCGGTGACGCGGGGCATCCTGAGCTCGAAGAGCCGCGTGGTGGCCAAGGAGGGCGAACCCATGGACATCCCTAACTGGCTGCAGACCGATGCGCCGATCAACGCCGGGAACAGCGGGGGCCCCCTAGTGAACCTGCGCGGCGAACTGATCGGCATCAACGTAGCGGTGCTGCGGAACTTCCAGGGCGAAATTGCCGAGGGCATCGGCTTTGCCATCCCTATCCGCCGGGTGCTGGAGTCGCTGTCAGATCTCTTTCCCACGGAGTTCGTGAAAGCCCTCTGGTTCGGGGCGCGGGTGAAGGTCGGCACGACGCCGCTGGTCGTTTCGAGCGTGCAGCCCCAAAGCCCCGCCGGCAAAGCCGGGCTGCAGCCGGGCGACGCCATCCTGGAGGTGAATGGACGCGCGCCCAAGAGCTTCATTGAATTCACGGACCTGCTGTCGGCCAACCCGACTGCCAAAGTGACGCTGGCGATCCAGCGCGGCGAGGCGCGCCAGGACATTGCCGTGCGCCTGCTTCCGGATACCGAGGTCTTCAACGCGGGGATGATACGGGACCGACTTGGCCTGAGCCTGGAAGCGCTGACGCCGGAACTGGCGCAGCAGTATGGCCTGCGCGCCTCCGAGGGTTACATCATTACGGGCGTGCAGGCGGACAGCCCGGCTGCCGTAGCTGGGCTGGGCCGAGGCATACTGGTGACGCGAATTGACGGGCGCGCTCCGGCGGACCTGACGGCCGTGGCCAAGCAACTCTATGCGAAGAAGAAGGGAGAACACGTGCTGCTGGACATCGCCGTGCCCCAGCAGACGGGCAGGTACTACCTGCTGCGCGTCGAATTAACGACGCGCTAACGGATATTTTGTTGGCTCAGGCTGCCGCGAGTTGGCTAAACTGCATCTTACGCTGGTTCATGAGCGACGAGTTGATGATTGAAGTTGGCCACCTGACGAAGCGCTATGCCGGGCGCACGGCGGTGTCCGACATCTCGTTCGAGGTCAGGCGCGGGGAGATCGTGGGGCTGCTGGGGCCGAACGGGGCGGGCAAGAGCACGACCATGCGCATCCTGGCCTGCTACCTGGCGGCAACTTCCGGCACCGTGCGAGTTGCCGGGCTGGACGTGTTCCGCCAGTCAAACGAGGTCCGGCGGCGCATTGGCTACATGCCGGAGAATAACCCGTTGCACCCTGACATGCGCGTGCGGGAGTACCTGAAGTTCCGCGCCCGGTTGAAGGGGTTGACCCGCAAGAAGTCGCGCCAGCGCGTGGATGTCGTGACCGAGCAGTGCGGGCTAACCGAGGTGAGCCGGCGCATCATCGGGCAACTCTCGAAGGGCTACCGCCAGCGGGTGGGCCTCGCCGACGCCCTGGTGCACGAGCCCGAACTGATCATCCTCGACGAGCCCACCATCGGGTTGGACCCCAACCAGATTCGGGCTGTGCGGCAGCTTATCAAGGGGCTGGGGGGCACACACACCGTGCTCGTTTCGACGCACATCCTGCCCGAGGCGGAGATGACGTGTAACCGGGTGGTGATCATGTATGAGGGGCGAATCCTGGCCGCGGATACCCCGGAGAACCTGCAGCACCTGATGAGCAGCGACAACCAGGTCATCGCCGAGATTGCCGCCCCGGCCACCGAGCTGATCGAATGCTGGGCCCAAATGGCCGAGGTCGAGCAGTACGACGTATCCGCCGGGGAGGGCGAGTATTTCCGATGCGCCTTGACCTCGCGCAACGGGCTGGACCTGCGCCCGCGCATTTTCGCCGTCGTTCGCGAGCATGGCTGGACCCTGCGCGAGTTGACGCGCAACCGGCATTCCCTGGAGGATATTTACGTTCGTGTCACCCGACCCGACGAGGAGGACGAGGGTTGATGCGCGGCTGGTGGACTCTGACCCGGCGCGAGCTAGGGGGCTTCTTTCTATCGCTGCGGGGCTACATCATCATTGCGGCGGCAGTGTTCATGATGGGCTACAGCTTCGTGGTGCTGCTGGTCAATTTGCAGAAGGAGCCCACGCCCATGCCGGTCACCGAGGTGTTCTACAACACGCAGTTCTTCTGGCTGATCCTGCTGCTCACCACCCCAGTCATCACGATGCGGCTCTTTGCGCATGAGAAGTTCTCGGGCACGTTCGAGACGCTCATGACCACCCCGGTGACCGATGGGCAGGTGGTGCTCGCCAAATTCACGGCCGCGATGGTGTTCTACGCGCTGATGTGGCTTCCGTTGCTGTCCTGCCTCTTCATTGTGCGGCACTACACCTACGAGGCCGCGGGGTTTGATCCGGGCACCATCGGCAGCACGTACCTGGGTATTCTGCTGCTGGGAGGATTGTTTGTCTCCCTGGGCTGCTGCGCTTCGGCGCTCACTCGCAGCCAGGGCATTGCGGCAATGATCAGCCTGGCCTTCGGGGCGAGTGTATTCATGCTCGCCTACATCGCCGACCAGTTGCCGGCGCATGCAGGTTGGCAGACGCAAGCGCTGGCGTGCTTCGCCTTCTTCGACCAGATGCGCGACTTCGTTCGCGGCGTGGTGGACACGAGGCCGGTGGTGCTGCTGGTGAGCCTTTCGATGCTCTTCCTTTTCCTGACCCTGCGGGTGGTCGAGAGCCGCCGGTGGAAGTAGACCCATGACGGATCACCACACGCAACCGAGCTTCTCGCCCTGGCGCAAGTGGCGCATCTGCTGCAACCTGGTGGTGCTGGTCGTGCTCGTGCTGGCGGTGGTGGTGATGGTGAACTACCTCAGCCGCGAATGCTTCTGGCGCTTCAACACCAGCACACGCACCCGCTTCGAGCTTTCTCCCGCCACGCGGGGCTTGCTCGGCGCGCTCACGAACGAGGTTCTGGCCATCCTTTATTACGACAAATCGGACGCCCTCTACGGGCCGGTGAAGGACCTGCTGGACGAGTACGGGCGGGCCAACCCGCATATTTCCGTGCAGGTCGTGGATTACACCCGGGACGCCGGGGCGGCGCAGAAGCTGAAGACCAAATACAACCTGGCGGGTGCCTCGGACAAGAACCTCGTCATCTTCGACTCCGGCGGGAAGTCGCGGCGGGTGCGGGGGGAGGCTTTAGCCAAATACGCGTTGGAAGAGGTGCGCAATGAGAAGCACGAACGCATACTGCAGCGCAAGGCGACGGGCTTCCTGGGTGAAATGGCCTTCAACCAGGCTCTGCTGGATGTCACCAGCCCCAAGCCTTCCCGCGCCTGCTTCCTGGTCGGGCACGGCGAGCACAACCTGGAAAGCGGCGACCAGCGGCTCGGCTACCTGAAGTTCGCGACGGTCCTGGCCCAGAACGACATCGCCCTGGCCACCCTCAGCCTGCTGGGCACCAACACGATCCCGGCGGATTGCAACCTGCTGATTATCGCCGGCCCCACCACGTCCATTTCGGACAGCGAATTGGAGAAGATCGACACGTATTTGTCGCAGGGCGGGCGGCTGCTCGCCTTGTTCAACGCAAACTCCCTGGATGACCGCACGGGGCTTGACCGTGCCAACGGCCTCGAAAAGATCCTGGCGCGGTGGGGTGTCCTGGTGCACGACCTTGTGATCAGCGACCCCGATCACTCGGACACGGGCTCGGACGTGGTCGTCAGCGCCTTCACCACGCATCCGATTGTCAATCCCCTGCTCGGCGCCGCGACTGGGCTTGACCTGGTGCGCCCGCGTCCGGTGAGCAAGCTTGAGTCCCGCTCCGCCCAGGCGGCCGACGCTCCACGCGTCGAGCAGGTCGCCTATTCCAGTCCCCAGGCGTACGTCGAAGGGGACCCGAACAAGCAGCGCCATCAGTTCCCCTTGGTCGTGGCAGTTGAGAAAGGCGCGATCAAGGACGTGATCGCCGAGCGCGGCACGACACGCCTGGTCGTGGTGGGCGATTCATTCTGCCTGAGCAACCAGGAGATAGATAAGCTGGGCAACCGTGACTTCGCAGGCTACGCGGTCCTTTGGCTGCTGGAGAAGACGCACTTGATGCAAGGCCCTGGGCCAAGGCCGCTCAGGACGTTCAAGATTGTCATGACCAAGGCCCAGTTGCAGAGCGCAGAATGGGTGTTGCTGGGCGGCCTGCCCGGCGGGGTGCTGGCGTTTGGCACCCTGGTGTGGTTGCGACGCAGGACCTAGATGAACGGTAAGAGCACCTGGTTTTGGCTAGTCGCCGCGGTGGGCCTCTTCGGGTTCATCTTCCTGTATGAGAAGCAGGCCCACAAAGCGCCGCCTGGGCCGGTTAAGGTCCTGCCGGAGCTGAAAGCCGAGGCGGTGACTCACGTCCAGGTGCGCCCGGCTACGGGTCTGGCCATCCAGGCTGAACGCACCAATGGCGCCTGGGAGTTGACCCAGCCGCAATCCTATCCGGCCCAGAACGCCAGCGTGGAGGAGCTTCTCACGGCCCTCGAAGGCCTGACGCCCGCCGCGGTAATCACCGGGCGTGAACTCCGGGGCAATACCAACGCCGACGAAGAATACGGTCTGGCCACTCCGCAAGCGACCATTACTGTGCAGCAGCCCGGCTATCATGCGGTGGTCCAGATCGGGGCAAAGACCGCGCCCGGCGACCAGGTATTCCTGCGCGTGGTTGGCGACGTGTTTGTCGTGGATGCAGGCATACTCAAGTTGATCCCGGCCAGTGCCGACGACTGGCGCGATACGGCCTTGCTGGATCTGAAGGGGCTGGCCTTCGACCATCTCTCAGTTACCAACGGCGCCAAGGCGGTCCAGTTCGTGCGTGGCGCGACCAACGCCCCCTGGCGCCTGCTCTATCCGCTCTCGGCGCGGGCGGACAACTACAAGCTCCGGGACGCCCTGCAGAGGCTGGAGAGCCTGCGCATCCAGCAGTTCATCACGGACGATGCCAAAGGCGATCTGGAGCCCTTTGGCTTGCAGACACCGGATCTGCAGCTTGCCTTCGCGCAAGGAACCAATCCCCCGGTCGTGCTGGAGTTCGGGAAGAACCCCACGAATGACGCCCGGCTCGTTTATGCCCGCCGGGCCGGCCGCAACGCCGTGGTCACGGTCGCCGCCGACTTGCTCGCCGCCTGGCGCGGCAAGGTCAACGACTTCCGCGATCCTTACCTGCTGAGCCTCAAGGCGGCCCCGGCGCGAATTGACGTGCGCGGCATGGATACCTTTTCGCTCGAACAGCAGATCAATGGCGCGTGGCGCGTCCTGCCGCAGGGCCACGCGGCGGACCCCGAGACGGTGAGGGATATGCTCTCGGCCCTGAACAGCCTCAGGGCCAGCGAGTTCATTGACGTGGTCATCGAACCCGATCTGCCCAATTACGGCCTTACCTCCCCGGTGTTGCGTTACACCCTCCTTCCGGCAGCGACCAACTCCGCCGCCGGGGACACCAACGCCGTGCTGGCTGACCTGAGCTTCGGCACGAACAAGACCGGCAAGGCGTTTGCGCGGCGCACTGACGAGCCCTTTGTGTACGGCATCGCCGCCGGCGACCTGCAGCGACTCCCTTCGGCAAGCTGGCAGATGCGTGACCGGGAGGTCTGGAGCCTTTCGACCAACGACATCGAGCGCGTGGTCATTCATCAGCAAGGCAAGGTGCGGCAGATCAAACGCAACGGCCCTTACAGTTGGACGCTCACCACCCCCGGCTCCCTCAAGAACGAGCTCGGATTGGAGGAAACCGTTGACGGCCTGTGCCACCTTACCGCGGCCTCCTGGGTGGCGTGCGGCGCGACCAACCGCGCGCAATATGGCCTCACCGACAAGGGGCTTCAGATCACCCTCGAGCTGAAGAACGGGGACAAGAAGACGCTGGACTTCGGCAGCGCCGCGTCATCCGGCCGCCCGTATGCCGAGGTCACCTTGGAGGGAAGTCCGTGGATACTCGAGTTCCCGCTCGCCCTGTGTCGGGACGTGGCGGACTACCTGATCATCCCCGCAGACGTGCCCTGAGCGCGCGATGGGGCGGCCTCCAACCAGCCGGTTCTGGAAGCTGTGCCGGATTTACTTTCGGCGGTTCCGCATCGCGCTCTGGGTGCTCATGCTGCTCCTGGTATCGGCGCTGGCTTACTTGAACCAGGTCGGCCTGCCCGGGTTCATCAAACGCCCGCTGCTGGACAATCTCCACTCCCACGGCCTGGACCTCCGCTTCTCCCGCCTGCGCTTGCGCTGGTATCGAGGCCTGGTGGCCGAGAACGTCCGCTTCGAGCAAGCCGACGAGCCGTCGAGCCCGACCGTGACGCTGGACGAAGTCCAGGTGCGGCTGAACCACCGCGCGCTATGCCGGCTGCGGCTCCAGATTGACTCGCTGGCGCTGCGGCAGGGCCGCGTGGTGTGGCCGATCCCCGAAACGAACCAGGCCCCGAGGCTGTTGACCCTCGCCAACCTCCAGAGCGACCTGCGGTTCCTACCCAATGACGAATGGGCGCTGGACAATCTCACGGCCACGTTCGCCGGCGCCAGCCTCCGGCTCTCGGGGACGCTCACCAATGCTTCGGCCGTCCCCCAGTGGCAGCTCTTCCGAACGCAGGGGCCTTCGCCCGCCGGGCTGTGGCAGGACCGCCTGCGCAAGTTGGCTGACACGCTGGAGAGCATTCATTTCGCGGCGCCCCCGGAACTCGCTCTCGACGTCCGCGGGGACGCGCGCGATTTGCTCAGCTTCACGGTGCGCATGAAGGCGAGCGCGCCGCATGCGGACACGCCCTGGGGCGCGGTCACCAATGCGCATGCCACGCTCGGGCTCTACCCGCCCTCGACGAACCGGCTCTCGCGCGCCGAGTTGACCCTGGGGGCGGATGAGGTGCGGACACCGTGGGGGCGAGCCGAAGCCGTCCGCATGACGGCGCGCCTGGCTTCGACCGAAGGCCGCATCAACCTCGCGAACGGGGACGTGAGCCTGAGCGCCGTGCGCGTGCAAACCCGGTGGGCAGACCTCACCAACGTGCAACTCACGTTGCATGCCTCTTCGGTGCCGCAGACAACCAACCTGCTCAATGCGACCCTGGCGTTGCGGGCGGATGCTGCGAGCACGCCTTGGGGCGGCGCGACCAATCTCGAGTTCAACGCTCACTGGCTCCATGCCATTACCAACGCCGTCCCACTCGCCGGCGAGGGCGAACTCGTCTGCAGCGGGCTGGAGGCCGGGTCCGGCTCCGCCAGCGAGGTGCGGCTCAGGGTCAACGCGGTAACCGCCCCGGCGGACCGCCCGCGGCGCGCAACTGCCTCCTGGGGCGGCTGGGCCCGATTGGAACCCTACCTGCTGGATTGGGAGGCGCACCTGAAAGACGTGCGCTCATCCCAGCTCGCCGCGCGAGAAGTAACGGGCGGCGGAAGCTGGCGCGCGCCCCACTTGCTGCTCACAAACCTGCTGGCCAGGCTCGAACTGCATCAGCTTGCCGCTCACGCCGCGCTCGACGTCGCCACTGGCGCTCTCACCATCGGCTTCTCGTCCGACCTGGAGCCGCACAGCGTGGCGCCCCTCGTGGTCCCCAGCTCCGCGCACTGGCTGGCGCCCTTCACATGGGACGAAGCTCCCAAGATCAGCGGCGAAGTCTCCCTCGTGCTCCCGCCCTGGACCAACCGCCCCTCCACCTGGCGCGCCGACCTGGCCGCCAGCCTCCGCCTTCAGGGCGAGGTCAACCTGGAGCACGGCCTGGGCTATCATGACATCCGGTTCTCCAGTGCTCGTTCCCGCGTGCTCTACTCGGATGGGGTTTGGCGGCTGCCCGACGCGGTCCTCACCCGGCCCGAGGGCCGCCTCGAGGCGGCGCTTGAATCCGACCAGCGCACCGGGGCCTTCTCCATCCAGCTCCGCAGCTCGATGGACGTGCGCGCCCTGCGTCCGGCTCTGACCCCCGGCGCCCAAACGGTGCTCGATCTGTTCACCTTCACTACCCCGCCCCTGCTGGAGGCCGAAGCTCGCGGGCGCTGGGATGACCTCACGGCTCTGGGCGCCCGGGCCCATGTCAGCCTCACCAATTTCACCTTCCGCGAGCAGTCCATCAGCGGCGTGCAGACCGACGCCAGTTACACGAACCGCGTCGCGCAGTTCATCTCACCACGCGTCCAGCGCGGTGCGCGCGAGGCCAGGGCCGACGGGCTGTGCGCGGACTTCAACTCGCGGTTGATCTTTCTTACCAATGCCTTCACCACGGTGGAGCCGATGGTCATCGCCCAGGTCATCGGCCCGCACGTCGTCCGCGCCATCGAGGCCTACCGGTTCGAACAGCCCCCGGTGGCGCGGGTCCACGGCATCATCCCCATGGAGGGCGAGGACGCCGCCGACCTGCATTTCGACCTCACCGGCGGGCCGTTCGACTGGTGGCGCTTCCACGTGCCGGAGATTTCCGGCCACGTGCACTGGCTGGGCCAGCACCTCCGCCTGAGCGACATCCAGATGCGCTTCTACGGCGGCCAAGCCTCCGGCTCCGCCGGCTTTGACTTCCATCCGGGCGGGCCCGCCGATTACCGCTTCGGCATCACCACGACCAACACCGACCTGCAGGCGCTCATGGCCGACCTGTTCTCGATGAGCAATCACCTCCGGGGCGCGCTCAGCGGCAGCCTCGCCATCACCAACGGCGACACCAGCGGGCTGCAAACCTGGAACGGCTCCGGCAACCTCCAGCTCCAGGACGGTCTGATCTGGGACATCCCCATCTTCGGCATTTTCTCAGAGGTCCTGAACGGCATGGTGCCCGGCCTGGGCAGCAGCCGGGCCACGGCCGGCACCTGCTCCTTCGACATCACCAACGGCGTCATCCATTCCACCGACCTGGAAATCCGTTCGACCGGCCTGCGGCTGGAATACCGCGGCACGGTGGACTTCCAGGGCCGGGTAAAGGCGCGGGTCGAAGCCGGCCTGCTGCGCAACATGTGGCTAGTGGGTCCCGTGGTGAGCACCGTGTTCTGGCCGGTCACCAAGGTATTCGAATACAAGGTCAGCGGCACCCTCAGCCAGCCCAAGGCCGAGCCGGTCTTTATCATCCCCAAGGTGATGCTGCTTCCATTCCAGATGCCTTTCCATCCCTTCCGCACGCTTAAGGGCTTGCTGCCTGAGGACCTGGGAGCCAGCCGCACGAACAGCGCCCCGCTCAATCCTCCCAAACCCTGAGCGGGCGCCGGCGCCCGCGCTCAGTGCTTGGCGAACCGCCCAAGCTCCTCGCCGTTGTTCTCGATGATCGTGCGGACCTGGACAGTCTGTCGCTCGGCTCGTTCGGCCAGCCGCGTTAGCTCGCGGCGACGGGCGCTTCGCGGACGGCAGCAGGCCGGCCGGCTCTCGTGCCGGGGTGGGATGTGCAGAACGACGAAGAGGCTGGCCGGGAGCGAAGCGGGCAGGTCACCGCATATTTGCTGCAAAGCTTCGACGCCGCCTGCGGACGCTCCGATAGCCAGGATGTCATGGTTCGGCATTGGCATTACCTCCAAGCCATAATCGTGCCCGCGGGCCGCCTGGAGCTATGGGGATTCGCCCATGCGCCGGCTGGGACGGGGCCGAGCTTCGGCTCTCTGCGTTAGTCTGCGCTCTCTGCGTCTCTGCGTTAAAAGAAATGCCTGCCAGCGGGTTCGGCTTTCCGGCTTCGGATCGCAGCATGATCGGAGGTTGCGGGTGGGCCCTCATCTCTGCCACGGTAGGCGCACCTATGAATACTCAAATTGACCTGAAAAGCGCGCTGGTTGGATTAGGCGTTGGCGTCCTGATCATGCTAGCGGTGGGAGCCGCCGGCCCTGCCACCGACGTTGGCAGATACCAGGCCTGCACGGGCGCAGGCTTCGTCACGATCATTGACACCACTACCGGCCAAGCCTGGGGTGCGAACCTTTCGGCGCCAGTCCCGGGCTTTCAGGGCGTGCCGGGCGGGTTCTGGGATAAGAAGCCGCGAGAATAGACCGATAGGGCGACGCATCTGGCGCAGGTTGGCAGGGACGCCTCGCCGCGGCGTCCGCCACTACCGGCCCCGCGGCTCGGACGCCCAGGTGAGGTGTCCCTGCCAGCTTGTGTGACGTGCAGACGCGCCGCTGCGCGGGCATTCGTTTACCCCTGTTAACGCTTCAACGTCTCACTCAGCGCGATTCCCCGGGCTCCGGTTCGAGCCAAATCCCGGCGGAATGGGAATGGGGTGTTCACCCCATAGCACATCCCTGGACCGTCAACGAGCTTAGGTGACAATACGCGGCGCAACCCTGATACCAACACAACGGTAACACGCAGCCACACGTCACCAGACACAACAGTCATTCCGTCCTAACACTCCCATGAAAGCACTTCCCTTAATCACGGCATTCGCGTGCAGCCTGTTGTCGGCGCACGCCACGATATACGAATACCAGGCGTTCCTCAGCGGCCCGAATGAATCGCCCCCCAACGCGTCGCCCGCGACCGGTATCGCGGAGGTGGACTTCGATAGCGTGGCCAACACCCTGATGGTGGATGTCAGTTTCAGCGGGCTGACTGGCACGACCACCGCCTCACATATTCACGCTCCTACGGCTTCTCCCGGCACGGGCACGGCGGGCGTGGCTACGACGACACCGTACTTTGCGGGGTTCCCAATCGGCGTCACGTCCGGTAGTTACAGCAACGTGCTGGACCTGACTCAGGCCCCGAGCTACAACCCCGCGTTCATTACTGCTAACGGCGGGACGACCGCGAGCGCTGAGGTGGCATTGACCTCAGCCATCGCGGCAGGTGAGGCTTACCTGAACATCCACTCGACGACCTTCCCCGGTGGAGAGATCAGCGGTTTCCTCGAACCCGTTCCCGAGCCGTCGAGCCTCGCCCTGCTGGCCTTGGGTGGTCTGGCTCTGGCCGCCCGAGCACGGGCAAAGCGCCGCGTGGGTTAGCGCACCAAGCCGCTTAAGCAGTCGGAATTTAACGCAAAGACGCAAAGGAACGAAGGCGCAAAGCGGAGAAAGCTTCCTTCTCCGCCGCTGGTAATCCCAGCCAAACCGTGACATCCAAGGTCATGGACTCGGAGGTCCAAAGCCTTTGCGCCTTTGCTCCTTTGCGTCTTTGCGTTAAAGGTCTTCTGCATACATACGGCTTACGGGTCCCCTTCGATGAGCCGCCCGGTCTCTGAGTCAAACAGGTGCGCGCTTTCGACGTCTATCTCCGCGCGGAATACGTCCCCTGGCGTATAGCGGTCGCCGGCGGCGCGAGTCACCAGGCTGCGGCCCCCCGTCCCGAGGTAGAGGATGCTCTCGGCGCCAAGTTGCTCGACGGACTCGACCGTAAAGACCGCTGCCCGCGCTGCCTGGGCCTCGCTAGCGGCCGCCACATGCTCGGGACGCAACCCGAGCACGACCGCCTTATCTACGTAACAGCCGACTCGCGCTTCGATGTGCCCCCGCAAGGGGATAACCATCGGCGACGCTCCGCCCTCCTCGACAAAACAAAGCCCCCCATCCCGGCGTTGAATGCGCCCCGGGAGCAGGTTCATGGGCGGGTTGCCGATGAAGCCGGCCACGAATAGGTTCGCGGGACGCCGGTAAACCGCGAGCGGCTCGTCCACTTGCGCGACCCGGCCCTCGTGGATCACGGCGATGCGCTGCCCCAGGACCATCGCTTCGACCTGGTCGTGCGTCACATAGACCATCGTGGTCCTGAGCCGGGCCTGCAGGCGGGCGATTTCCCCGCGCATCTGGACGCGCAGCCGCGCGTCGAGGTTCGAGAGCGGCTCATCGAGCAGGAGGACTCGCGGGCTGCGCACCATCGCGCGGGCCAGTGCCACGCGCTGCCGCTGCCCACCTGACAAAGCCTGGGGCGGGCGGTCCAGCACGCCTTCCAGTTCGAGCGCCGCCGCCGCACGCATCACCAGGTCGCGAATCTCCGCCTTGCCCTTCCCGGCCAGCTTGAGCCCGAATGCAATGTTCTGGAAGGCACTCATGTGCGGGTAGAGCGCCGGGCTCTGGAAAACCATAGCGATGCCCCGATCCTGAGGCTCGACGCCGTTGACCGGCTTGCCTGCAATCTCAATCGTGCCGCTTGTTGCTTCCTCCAGCCCGGCGATCAGGCGCAACGTGGTAGTCTTGCCCGACGCCGAGGGTCCAACCAGCACCAAGAGTTCGCCCTCCCGCACGTCGAGGTCCAGCCCGCTCACCGCTTCCACTGGCGGCTGGCCTTTCGTGCCGGGATAGACCTTTCCCAGCCCGCGCAGCCGGAGGATAGGCTCACTGTGGGCGTCGGGGCTCATTGTATGGCCATCCCCGCCGCGCTGCCGTAAACCAGCCGGCGCTCCGCCTCGCCCAGCTCCTTCCACCCGCCGGGCGGCAAGGCGCCCAACATGAAAGCCCCAATGCGCACCCGCACCAGGCGCAGCGTCGGGTGCCCAACCGCCGCCGTCATCCGGCGCACCTGGCGGTTCTTCCCTTCGACCAACTCCAGCGCGATCCAGCACGTGGGCACAGTTTTCCGGGCGCGGATAGGCGGGTCCCGCGGCGGCAAATCCGGCTGCGGCTGCAAGACCCACGCCCGGCACGGCCGCAGCTCGCGCCCCTGCACCACCACCCCCTTTTCCAAGGCCGCCAGCGCTTCAGCGTCCGGGACGCGCTCCACCTGCGCCCAGTACTCCCGCTCGTGCGCGTGCCTGGGGTGCAAGAGCTTCTGGTTCAAGGGCGCCTCATCGCTCAGCAGCAGCAACCCCTCGGAGTCCGCGTCCAGGCGCCCAATCGGGTACACCTCTTTCGGCAACCCAAACTCGGCCAAAGTGCGATTGGCTGAGCCGTCGGGTGAGAATCTGGACAGCACGCCATAGGGTTTATTGAAAGCGATCAGCATCGTGACAAGAGCCCTATTGGCTATTGGCAATCGGCTATTGGCCCTCGTTCTGGGAACATCCGACATCCAACCTCCAACATCCAATGCGCGCCGCCCAGTCACTCATTGGATGTTGGATGTTGGATGTTCGATGTTGGATGTTGCCCCTCCACTCACGCCCCCGCGCCCGCCTTCGTCCCCGCAGCCGCCTTGGCCACCGCCGCCGCCGCTATCGCCGTCAACTCGGCCCATTTCTTCTCGCGCACGAGTCGGCGCTCACACATCCACGAGCCGCCCACGGCCGCCACGTTCGGCAGCGCGAGATATTCCCCCATGTTCGCCGCCGAAACGCCACCCAGCGGAATGAACCGCGCCCCGGCCGCGTTGTACGGCCCACCCAGCGCCTTGAGCATCCTCGGCCCGCCGGCAACCTCCGCCGGGAAGAACTTCAACAGCCGGCACCCCAACGCCAGCGCCGTCTCCACCTCCGACGGCGTCATCACCCCCGGGATGAAGAGCATGCCGTGCTTCGCCGCCTCCCGCGCCACCTCGGGATTCAGCCCGGGGCTCACCCCGAACATGGCCCCTGCGCCGAGCGCGGCCTTCACCTGCGGCACGTCCAGGATTGTGCCCGCCCCGACCAGCATTTCGGGGCAACTCCGGCGGATAGCCTGGATACACTCCAGCGCGCAGGGCGTGCGCAGCGTGACTTCGATCACCGGCAGCCTCCCTTGCGCCAGCGCCCGCGCCAAAGGCACCGCGTCCTCCACCGAATCAATCACCGCAATCGGCACCACGCGCCTCGCGGCAAGCCGTTGTTCCACCTCGGAAATCGTGTTCTTCATAATCTGAGATCAAGGTCCGTCTGCGCCATCTCCGCTCAGGTTGTCCGGCGCCCCAAGGGGTCCGCAAGCCAAAGGTTCAGACATCCCTTACAGGTGGGAGCGCTGGCATTCTGTCGGCTTTGGCGGTCCGGGGGGCGTAAGCCGGCAAAATGCCGGCGCTCCGGCCCTGCCGCGCTGACTTCATCAATGGCGCTCGCTGTCAACGCGTGCTTTCCTTGCCCTGCCGGCGGGGGCTTGGCAGACTGTGGGCAGATGCGAGAAAGGCTGCGTGCGTGGACAGAGCGACTGGAGACCTTTGGGCGGGAGGTGATCATCGAAGATCGGCGCGGGCCGCGCGAGAGCCTCGTCCGCGGCCTGCTGCACGGCTGCTCGAAGGTTTATCAGCTCGTCATCGCCATCCGGCAGGCGCTCTATGATAAGCGCATCCTGCGCGACGCGACCCTCGGCGTGCAGGTCATCGCCGTCGGCAACCTGACCTGGGGCGGGACGGGCAAGACGCCGGTGGTGGAGAAGTTCGCCCGCGAGCTGCGCGACCAGGGGCGCAACGTGGCCATTCTCTCGCGCGGCTACCGCTCGAAGCCGTTGCCGCTGCACCGGACGTTGCTGAACCGGCTGCTGCTGCGCCATGACACCACCCCGCCGCGCGTGGTTTCGGACGGCAGGTCGCTGCTGCTGGACTCGGAGATGGCCGGGGACGAGCCCTACATGCTGGCGTCCAACCTGCGGGACGTGGTGGTGCTGGTGGACAAGGACCGGGTGAAGAGCGGGCGCTACGCGATCGAGAAGTTCGGGTGCGACACGCTGCTGCTGGACGACGGTTTCCAGTATCGCAAGCTGCGGGGGCGGAGGCAGGACGTGGTGCTGATTGATTGCCAGGAGCCGTTCGGCAACGGGCGGCTGGTGCCGCGCGGGCCGCTGCGGGAGTCGCCTTCCCACCTGGCGCGCGCCAGCACGATCTTCATCACCAAGAGCGACGGCAAGACGGACGAGCTGCGCCGCCGGATTGCCGAGCTGAATCCCAAGGCCGGGATCATCGAATGCGTGCACCACCCGCTTTACCTCGAGGACGTGTTCACGGGGCAACGGTTCGGCTTGCCGTTCCTGGGCGGGCGGAAGGTGGCGGCCCTGAGCGGCATCGCCCAGCCGGAGAGCTTCGAGCAGAGCATTGTCAAGCTGGGCGGCGAGCTGGTCTATGCGCGCAAGTTTGCCGATCACCACCGCTTCACCCAGCAGGAGGTGCTCAATGTGATCAACCGCAGCAAGAAGAAGCAGGCGGAGGCGATCGTCACCACGCAGAAGGACGCGGTGCGGTTCCCGAAGATTGACCGGCGCGACCTGCCCATTTATTTCATGCGTGTCGAGATCAAGATCCTGCGCGGGGCGGATGATTTTGAGGATTGCGTGCGCAAGATATGCTTTCGGTGATTTACGATTTACGATTTGCGAGGGCGGTGGGCGGCAGGAGAGGGTCCGTAGCGGGGGGGGCAGCAACGCAGGAGGGCGGTGGCGCCCGGTCCAGCAGCGGTGTCGGGCCTGGCCGGACATGCCGCGCCCGGGGAGGGGCGCGGTCCGCGGGCTAAAACCGCATCGCGCAACGAAACCCGATGGTGAGGTCCTCGTGAGTTGGTTGGAAGTAGTAGCGAAGGGCGCACTTCGCGGCAGCGGCGAGGTCGACCCAATCGCCGCCGCGCACCACACGGTCGCTCAAAGGCCCGGCCGGCCCGCGTGGATCGGTTCCGCTCAAATACGGGCTGCCCGGCGGAAACGTCGGGGCTGCATACCAATCCCAACACCACTCGAAAGCGTTGCCCGCCATGTCGTATAGTCCGTAGCCGTTGGCCGCAAAAGAACCAACCGGGCTCGTATAAGGAGACCCGCCGATGGCGCCCACGGCGTTTGGGCCGTTCGGTCCCAAATCGTAGTTGAAGGCACAGCCGCTGGCGCATCCGTAGTAGTTGGCCTGGCTCTCGGATATGGTGTCGCCCCACGGAAAACGATGGCCGCTCAATCCGCCACGGGCCGCCTTCTCCCATTCCGCTTCGGTCGGCAGGCGATATCCGTTGGCGGCCCATTTCACGTAAGGCGTTACCTCCCCATTGGTGTAAACCCGCGTCAGCGCCGCATCCGTGTAGTAGACCGGGGTCAAGCTCGCCTGTTGCGACCGCGCATTGCTCCACTTCACCGCGGCATACCAATCCACCCTCAGCACCGGATTATTGGCCGCCTTGCCGTAGCCGGGGTCGCGAAAGTTGTAGCCGTGGCTCGTGGCCCAGGTATAAACTGTCTGCCACTGGCTGTAGCTCACCAGGTTGGCGTCCATGTAGAACGCCGACACATAGACATTCGTGGGCGGGGCGTCACTCTCACCATCGAGCGTGTCGCCTATGGTAAACAACCCCGCAGGGATGAGAGCCATGCCGCTGGGCGTCGGGCTTACCACGCGCGCCCGGTAGAACCGTTGCGGCAGGGACGGCGTAGCGAGGTCCACGAAGCAATAAGGGCTTTCCGCCACCACCACGTTCGTCAAGGCCAGCCACCAGCCTTGGCTCAGGTTGGTGCAGTACTGGATTTGATTGGTGATGCCTGTATCGCTTTGAATGAGGAGTTGAGGGTTGCCGCTGACCATGCAAAGATTGGCGATGCGAAGCGTTCCGCCCTGAGCTGCAACACACGCTCCCGATACCAACACGCATAAAATGAGTCTAAGGCTCCGGTGCATATAGCTGATTGACAGTCCCAGCGACACCTGTCCAACGAACACGCTTGATTCTGCACAAATGGAGTTTAATTGCAATGAGGAACAAAGATAACGCCGCCAAGAGCATTGAGCCGCAGAGAGGGAGACAGGAACTCGGTGATTTACGATTTGCGATTTACGATTTACGAGGGCGGTGGCCGGGCGGAGCGCCGTGGAGCACAAATCGTAAATCGTAAATCGTAAATCGTAAATGGAACCCCTGCTTTATTGGCTGGCGCGGCTGCTGGTGAAGTTCCTCCAGGCTCTGCCGCTGGAAGCGGCGGCGCGGCTTGGGCGCGCGGTGGGCGGCGCCGCTTACCTGCTGGACGCCCGGCACCGGCGGGTGGCCCGTCGCAACCTGACCCTGTGCTTTGGGCGGGAGAAGACGCCCGAGGAGATTCGGACGCTGGCCCGCGAGAACTTCCGCCGTATCGGCGAGAACTTCGCCTGCGCGGTTAAGACGGCGGCGATGAGCTTCGAGGAGCTGCGCCCGCGGGTGGAGTTTGTGGGCGACAGCCGGATTGTCTCGCCGCCCGCAGGCGAGGCGCCGCGCAGCGTGGTGGCGGCGATCGGGCACTTCGGCAACTTCGAGCTGTATGCCCGGTTCAACCAGTTTATGCCCCGCTACACCTGCGCCACGACGTATCGCGCCTTGCCGCAGCCGTCGCTGAACCGGCTGCTGCAGTCAATGCGCGAGCGGTCGGGCTGCCGGTTTTTCGAGCGCCGCTTCGACGCGGGGCCGCTCAAGGCCTTTATGAACCAGCCGGGGGTAATGCTCGGGTTGCTGGCGGACCAATCCGCCGGCACGCACGGGCTGCGGCTGCCCTTCTTTGGGCACGACTGCTCGACGTCGGCAGCGCCGGCGGTGTTCGCGCTGCGCTATGACTGCGCGCTGTGCGTGGGAGTATGCTACCGCGTGGGCCTGGCGCGCTGGCGCATCGAGGGCAGCCCGGAAATTCCCACGCGCGTCAATGGGCGCCCGCGTCCCACCGAGGCGATCATGCGCGACATCAACCGGGTGTTCGAGGCCGCGGTGCGCCGCGATCCAGCTAACTGGTTTTGGGTGCACAACCGGTGGAAGCAGTTCGCGGGGCAGAGTCTCGAGTCTCAAGTCTCAAGTCTAAAGTCTCAAGTCCCGAGCACGCAGCCCGGTGTGGCGGCGGGCGGGAGGTAGGCTGGAAGCCTGGGTATGCCGGAGCAGCGCGAATTCCGAGTATTCACATCGGCAGGGGGCGCCTCGCCCGTGTTACGTGTTGCGTGTTGCGTGGGCACGGAACACGCCATACGCGACACGCAACACGCCCCGCGCAGCACGCAACACGCAACGGCCGAGGCGCCCCTGGCCTGCAGCCTGTCGCCTCGCCGCCTGCTGGTGCGCGGCGTGAACTGGCTCGGAGACGCGGTCATGACGACGCCGGCATTGCAGCGGCTGCGCGAGGCGCTCCCGGAAGCCCACATTACGTTGCTTACGCAGGAGAAGCTCAAGCCCCTGTGGCAAGGGCATCCGAGCCTGGATGCGATCATCGGGTTCGAGGCCGGCGAAGCGCCCTGGGCTGTGGCGCGGCGTCTGAGGGCTGGGGACTTCGATAGCGCGCTCCTGTTGCCCAACTCCCCGCGCGCGGCGCTCGAGGTGTGGTTTGCCCGAATTCCGCAGCGGATCGGCTATGCCGCGCCGTGGCGGAATTGGCTGCTGACTCGGGTCGTCCCGGCACGGCAAGGGCGGAGTCAGATGCATAAGCGCTCGGCGGGGGAAGTCCGGCACCTGGTACGGGAAGCGGAAGGGGACACGCCCTCGATGGACCCTTCGACGGTTGAGCGCCCCCTCGCCCCTTTCCTCTCCCCCTCGGAGAAGGAGAGGGTGGCCGCAGGCCGGGTGAGGGGAGGCGCGGCTTCCGGGTTGCAGCACCAGCTTCACGAGTATCTGCACCTGGCAGCGGCATTCGGGGCCAGCCGTGAGCCCCTGCCGCCCAGGCTGGAGGTCGCAGATGCAGAAGTCCAAAAGGCCCAGCAAGCCTTCCTGCCGGGAGTGGGAGCCAGGCCCGCGGGCGCGCCAGTGACAGTGCTCGGGCTGAGCCCGGGTGCTCAGTACGGCCCGGCCAAACGCTGGCCGGCAGAGAGGTTCGCCGAGGTGGCGCGAGCCGTGTCGAGCCAGGTAAAGGATTGCCAGTGGCTCGTGTTCGGGACGCAAGCCGAAGAGGGCTTGTGCGACGAGGTCGCGCGCCACGTGGGCGGCAAGGTGGCCAACCTGGCAGGCAAGACCTCCCTGCGTGAACTCATGGCCTTGCTCAAGCTGTGCCGCGTGCTGCTTACCAACGACTCGGGGCCGATGCACGTGGCTGCGGCTCTGGGCACGCCGGTGGTGGTCCCCTTCGGCAGCACCTCCGCCGAGTTGACCGGGCCGGGGCTGCCGGGCGACCCGCGCCATCGCTTGCTCTCCGTCGCCCCGCCCTGTTCGCCTTGCTTCCGCCGGGAATGCCCGATTGATCTGCGATGCATGTCTGGGATCAGGCCCGAAATGGTCGCGGATGCAGTGCTCCAGGCGCTTCGCTAGTGCGGAATGCGGCGTTCATGCGTTAAAGCGCTAACCCGTAGCGGGCCGGCAGCCGCATCGTGCCCGTCCTCGTTCCCGTTCTCCTCCTCGTGCCCTGGTCCGTCGAGGACGAGAACGACGGCGAGCACGAGGACGGACCAGCGGCCACGCTTCAGCGCTCCAACACTTCAACGCTTTAACGCGTAAGTTGCCCCGCCTTGCGCTCCCAGGGCCTTTGCCGGATACTCGCCCGGTGCAGTCAGCCATTTCGCAATTAACCGAGCGCCTCTTGGCCTCTTATGCGAGCGCCGGGGGCATCAACCATTTGGACGGCAAGAACTTGCCCTCCAAGCGCACCATTGCCCTCATCACGATGGACTTGCTGCGGCTGCTGTTCCCCGGCTTCTTCGACGAGAAGCTCATCCACTCGTCGGAGATCAGGCAGGAAATCACGGGCCTGCTGGGCAGCGTGGCCGGCAGCCTGGAGAAGGAGGTCCGCAAGAGCCTGGAATACAATCCACCGCCTGAGCTGCCGCACAAGGACGTGCGGACCTTTGCGCGGTCGCTGACCTGCGAGTTCCTGGGCAGCTTACCCCGCGTGCGCGAGCTGCTGCAGACCGACATCGAGGCGGCCTATAAAGGGGACCCGGCGGCGCTGAGCAAGGAGGAGGTGATCGTGGCCTATCCGTTCGTGGAGGCGATTGCCGTGCAGCGCCTCGCCCATGAGCTCTACCTTAAGAACGTGGCCCTGATTCCGCGTATCATGACCGAATGGGCGCACAGCCGCACGGGCATGGACCTTCACCCCGGCGCCCAGATCGGCACGCACTTCTTTGTGGACCATGGCACCGGCACGGTCATCGGAGAGAGCAGCGTGTTGGGTGATCACGTGAAGATGTACCAAGGCGTGGGTCTTGTGGCGCGGTCGTTGGCTGCGGGGCAGCAGTTGCGCGGGCAAAAGCGGCATCCGACGCTCGAAGACAACGTGACCGTCTATGCCGGGGCGACCATCATGGGCGGGGACACGGTGGTCGGCGAAGGCAGCACCATTGGCGCGAACGTGTTCCTGACGGCGAGCGTCCCGCCCCATTCCCTGGTGGTCCAGGAAGAAGCCAACGTGAAGGTCATGAGCAAGACGGACCACAAGCGGCAGCAGCAGGACTTTGCCGTGTAGGCGCGAGTCCTGTTTATCGACCAACCCGCCCCAGATCCCCTACCCTCCTCTCCATACAAACGTATGGTTTCCCCCTGGCACAGCCGGCTCTACCATTGCCGGCGAAACTGGAAGCAAACCATCTCAGCCTGAGAGCAAGAATATGAATACATCCACCTCCGGTCGCCTCCTCCCCATGCTGCGTCGCCTCGCCTTTTGCGGCCTGCTGGCCGCAGGAGTATTGAGCGCGCAGGCCACCAGCTACACCTGGACCGGCTCCGGCGCCGGCACCGACCCGTCCTGGAACAACACCGCCAATTGGTCCGGCGGCACCGTGCCCGGCAACCCGCAGTCATTCACGAGAGCAGGGGCCGATGGCGCCATCACCTTTGCCAGCAACCCGGCCATCCTCAATTCCACGGTGCCGGCGACCTGGACGATCGGGCGGCTTGTCTTCAACAGCGGCTCGGGGAACTTCGTCTTGAGCGGCAGCGACCTCATCCTGGCCCAGTATCAGACCGGCGGAGGCAACGGGACCATTGATGGCACCGCTCCGCAGACCACCACGATAACCATCAGCAACAATATCTACTTTGCCACGAACGGCATTTCCGGCGGCGGCAGTTCCCGCCAGCAGGTCTATGCCAATCTCTACACGCTCAACCTGTACGGGTCGCTCAATGTGACCAATGCCGACCCGCCCCAGTTGACCTTGCGCGGCAGCTCGACCGGCAGGATCAACCTCTACGGGCCGTTCGTGTTCCCAATGACGCTGGTAAACCTCGCAGCCGAAGCGCCCAGCCTGACAGACGGCATCGTGGTAACGCTTTACAATACCAACAACGTCTTCCCTTTGTTCGGCATCAAGTACGGCACGCTGCGGATGGGTATCAACAATGCCATCACCAATGCTGCCATCCTGGCGTTTAACCAGGCCACCGCGACCGACCCTGCGACGCTGGACCTGAACAACTTCAACCTGTCGGTGGCCGCCGTCACCAACGGTGCCAGCCTCTCGGGGCTCGCCCTCAAGATCCTGACCGGCACTGGAGCTGGGGGAACGCTCACGGTCAAAGATGATGGCCTGACCTATAGCTGGCTCGCCAATGGCCTCGCGATCAGCGGCAACGGAGCGTTCGTTAAGAGCGGCAATGGCAGCCTGACCATCCTTTCCTCGGGCAACAGCGTGAGCACCTTCACTGTAAATAATGGGAGCCTGACGCTAGGGGGTGGCTCGATTAACGGCACGAACCTGAACATCAACGGCGGCATCGTCTCGCAGACCAGCGGCACCATCAGCAGCACCAATCTCACGGTCAACAACCTGGGCACGTTCCTGCCAAGTGGGGGCACGATCGGCAGCTATGTCCTGAGCGTTAACAGCGGCGGCGTGCTCACCGCCACGGCGGGCGCCATCATTAACAGCGCGCGCATCAACGTGGCCTCGGGGGCCACCTTCGACGTCACCGGCATTGGCGGCCTGAACCTGGCGAACCAATCGCTCGCCGGCGACGGCGCCATCACCGGTATGGTCAACGCCTCAGGCCCCAGCGCCGTGTATCCGGGCGGCAGCAACGTCGTGGGCACCCTCACCTTCAGCAGCGACTTCAACGTCAATGCCGCGACCGCCATGCAGGTTGATATCAACGCCACGCCCAGCCCGGTGACCGATACCCTGGCGATCAGCGGCGCGCTCAACCTCAATGCCAACCTCACGCTCTCCCTTAATTTCATCAGCCCCACGTTCCCGCAGGGCACCTATACGCTCATGACTTACAGCAGCCTGACGGGAGGCGGCACAATTCAGTTCGACAAGACCTATCCCAATATCACCCTGAATGTGGGGCCCACCTCAACCACCATGACCGTCGGCCCGGGCGGCGCCTCCTCGCTTATCACCATCACACCCAACGGCACTAACTTCGTTTTGTATGCCGGCGCCAACGCCACCCTGTCGGTAAACGTGGTCGGCGCGCCGCCCCTGTCCTACCAATGGAATCAGAATGGCGCTGCCCTGACCGGCGCAACGACCAGCGCCTACGCGTTCACCAACATCCAGCCGCCGAGCGCAGGCAGCTACACCTGCGTCGTCACCAACTCCCTGCGTACGGCTACCAGCGCCGTCATGGTGGTGACCGTGATCTCTCCCGCCGCCCCTTACCCGCAGGCAGTGATGGCGGACCACCCGCTCGCCTACTGGCGTCTGGACGAGCCCGACGACGGCTCGGGCAACAACGGCGTCACCGCCAACGACTACGCCGGCCCGTTCAGCGGCGTCTATTCCAACGTCTCACTGAGCCAGCCGGGCTACAACACGAACGCCGACGCGGACACCGCCGCCTCGTTCCCCGGCTCCGACAATAGCCTGGTTTACAACATCCAGGGCATCAGCTTCGCCGCGCCCACCAACACCAGCGCCGCCTTCTCGGTCGAGGCCTGGGTCAAAGGCACGGCCCAGTTCATCAATTCGAGCATTCTGGACAAGGGTTATGGCGGCGGCGGCGAGCAGTTCAATCTCGACTGCGGCGGCGGCTCCTCGCACACCTTCCGCTTCTTCGTGCGCGACGCCGGCAATCAGCCTCATCCGGCTGTCAGTCCCAAGGCGCCGGACGGGGCCTGGCATCACCTGGTCGGCGTATGCGACGAGGCCAACAGCCGGGTTGCGATCTATGTGGACGGCTTGCTGAGTCAGACAGGCTCAGCCTCCCCCTCCAACGGCCTGTGGAACACGTCAGACCCCGTCATCATCGGGTCCAAGAAGACCTCGGCGTCCACCGACTACAACAACACGTTCACCGGCACGATAGACGACCCGGCCATCTATGCTTATGCGCTTAACTCCAACCAGGTCCTGGCGCATTACTACGCGTCCCTGCCGCCTGCGGCGTTCGTCGTGCAGCCCACCAATACCACTGCCGCGGAAGGCACGACGGCGGTCTTCTACTCCCAGGCTTATGGGCCCGCTCCGTTGACTTACCAGTGGTATGATGTGACGAGCGGCACCCCCGTGGCCCTTCAGGACCAAACCAATGCCACGCTCATGTTTCCCCACGTGTCGGGCAGTTACAGTGGCAATGAATACGAAGTCGTGGCGACCGATCACTACGGCAGCGCAACCAGCTCCCTGGCCAGCCTGACCGTCAGCGTCGGCCCGCCGTCTTTCCTGGTGGACCTGCCGGCCGAAGGCCTCGTCCTCTCCGGCGGCACCGCCACGCTCTCAGTGACTCCTGCCGGCACCGCGCCCTTCAGCTACTACTGGCAGAGGAACGGGGTCACGCTCACCGACACCGCGCGAATCACCGGCACGCAGAGCAATGTGCTGACGATTGCCAGCGCTCAGGCGAGCGATACCGGCACTTACCAGGTCTTCGTCTCCAACAGCGCCGGGGGCCCGGTGCCCAGCGCCCAGGAAACTCTCATTGTTCAAAGCGCGCTGACCTTCAACAACGACGGCATCGGCTGGTCCCTCAACGGCGGCCCAACCCTCGGCACCAATATGTTGGAGCTGACCGACGGCACCGGCAGCCAAAGCCGCGCCAGCTTCTTCCGCTACCCGCTCTATATCGGCGCCTTCGAGGCCTGGTTCACCTACCAGGACGTGGGCGGCGGCGGAGCCGACGGCATCACCTTCCTCATGCAGAACTCCTCAGCGGGAGCCGGGGCTACCGGCAACGGCAGCAGCTTCGGCGGCGGCCTGGGCTATCTCGGCATTACGCCCAGCGCGGCCATCGAGTTCAACATCTACAGCGCCGCGCCGGGCGGACGCGGCTACGCCTACGGGCAGGACGGGCTGAACGTCGGGCCTTACTCTTCGACATCCCCGGTGAACATTGCCAGCGGCAATCCGATCAGCGTTTATATGCTCTACGCCAACGGCAACATGCAACTGCAACTCAGCGATACCGTCAGCAACACTACCTTCAGCACCAGCCTGGGCGTGGGCGACCTCACTTCTCTGCTGGGCTCGCAAACCGCCTATGTCGGCTTCACCGGCGGCGCCGGAAACACCACTTCAACCCAGATCGTATCCGACTTCACCTTCATCAGCCTGACCGCGCTGTCGGTTCACGCCACGCCAACGAACACCTTGGTCCTGTCGTGGCCCGCCTCGGCCCTGGGCTATGCGCTGGAGCAAAACTCCAGCCTGGCAACGACCAGTTGGGCCGCCGCCACCAACCCGGTCACGGTGGTGAACGGGCTCAACCAGGTAGTGGTCGCGCCCTCCGCCGCCGGCGTGTTCTACCGGCTGCAGCTTCAGTAAGGCGATTCCGCTGGTAACGTAAGCCTCCGGCTTGCGCCCGTCCCCGCAACTCTCCGGGTTGCCGCAAGGTCCATGCGCGTACTGCACCCGGACCGCGAGCCGCACATTATTGCTGCGAGCCGGGAACGCCTTGGAATGGCGCTTGGTTGCTCGGTTAAGTCACGCAGGGATAGTTACTTACATAGAACACTTCACTCCGAGCCGGTCTGCCAAAGCCCAGCCACAA
>Ga0335069_10001367_pt1 | contig 39479 bp, 37 predicted proteins | sample Lox_Sample_11_FD_206714 | JGI IMG/M metagenome (GOLD analysis project Ga0335069, IMG submission 206714) | Soil microbial communities from Loxahatchee National Wildlife Refuge, Florida, United States - Lox_Sample_1.1 | ecosystem: Environmental > Terrestrial > Soil > Wetlands | place: USA...
TCGGTGCGGCGCTCGCGCTGCAGCTCGAAGGCGGGCACGTGCGGCGTGCCCGGGTCGTCCTCAGCGGGGTGGCCCCCGTGCCCTGGCCGGCGCCCGCCGTCGAGCGGGCGCTCGCCGGGCAGAGGCTGGACCGCGACACCATCGCCCGAGCGGCCGAGGCGGCCACCTTGAAGATGGAGCCGCTGGAGAAGAACGCCTACAAGCTGCCGCTGCTGCGGGGACTGGTGCGCGAGAGGCTCGAGGCCCTGGCCGGCCGAGGGGCGGGCGCGCGAGCGGACACCGCTTAGAGTCAGAACAGCGTCTGCTGGCGCGCCGGCTCGATCGCCCGCGGGTCCTCGACCCCGCTGCGGTTGACCAGTGTCGAGACCGGGTAGCCGGTCATGGCCTCCGCCGGGAACGGCTGGAGCAGGCCGAGCACGTCGACGAGGTCCGCACCGGCGTCCAGCCAGCGGGCGTAGGCGTCACGCGCCAGGATGGCGGGCATGCGATCGTGGACCTCGGCCACCAGCGGGTTCGGCGCGGTGGTGAGGAGGGCGCAGCGGCGGACCTGGCCGGCGGCCGCGTCCGCGTCCTCGCACAGAGCCGCGAAGCCGAGCAGCGGGCCGTCCTTCAGCTTGAAGTAGAAGGGCTGGCGCGCGCGGCCGACGTGGCGCCACTCGAAGAACCCACCGGCCGGGACCAGCACCCGCTCGCGCCGCCGCGTGTGGCGCGGACGGCCGCGCGCCCGCAGCGTCTCGGCGCGGATGTTCAGCAGCAGGCGGTCCCGGCCGCGAGGCCGGAACCCCCAGCACGCGTGCTGCAGCAAGCGTCTGTCGCCCTCGGCGCGGACGACCAGTATCTCCTCGCCGGGAGCCACGTTGTAGCGGGGGACGAGGGGCGGCAGCTCGGACAGGCCGAACTGCTCGGCCAGCTCCTCGGGGCTCGCCGGGAGCGCGAAGCGGTTGCACATGGCGGCAGCATGGCACGCCCGGGCGACGGGCGCACGCAGCCAGCTCCGCCCCTGACCCGGGGAACGAGGCCGGGCGACTACCGGGTGCCGAGCTTGCGGGCGAGGGCGATGGCGGGGTTGATGCCCTTGGAGACGCGGAGGGCCTTCACCTGCGCCTTCTGGCGCGGCTTCAGGTTGCGCAGGTAGCCCATGTACTGGCCCTGCAGCTTCAGCGCGGCGCGGCGCTCGGCCGACAGCCTCGGCCGCGGCCTGCTGCCGTTCGTCGCTCCCGACCGGGTCTGCGGGTCGGCCAGTTGCGCCAGCACCGGAGCGAGCCGCGCGAGCGAGGTGGTGATCGACTGCAGCGACCTGCGGATCGCCGCGATTTCCCGGCTGACCGACCGGCGTTGTCTGGGCAACGGAGTCTCCTGTTCTTGACGGCCGGTATCGGATGTTATCACTGTTGGCGGCCGTCGTCGCGACAATGGCGGCCCTTGACCCGCACGGATGCGGATACGTCCCCGGTGGTGCTCTGTGCGCGCAGCGTGAAGGCATCGACGAGCAACTGTGGCGGCGGTAGCGGGCGCCGGGCCCGCCACCGCCCGGCAATGCCTGCCCGCGCCCTGGCTCCGTCGAGTCCCGGGGCCGACCGATGGCGCTCGGGTCGATCAACGCCCGCGGGATGACGTGCTAGAGTCCAGTCAGCATTGTGAGGGACTCATGGTTCGTGCGGCCAGGCCGCGCGGCCGCCCGGAGCGGGAGGGAGACGACCGAGATGTACGCGATCATCGTCGGCTGCGGCCGGGTCGGCTCCGAGCTGGCCATGCTGCTCAGCAACCGCGGGCACGACGTCACCATCATCGACCACGTGGGCTCCTCCTTCTCGCATCTCGACCCCGCCTGGCGCGGGCGCACCATCGAGGCCGAGGCCATGGCCGAGGGGGTGCTGCAACGCGCCGGCGTCGAGGAGGCGGACGCGCTGGCCTCGGTCACCAACTCCGACGCGGTGAACGCGGTGGTGGCCCACGTGGCCCGCACCGTCTACGGCGTGCAGAGCGTGGTCTCCCGCAACTACGACCCGCGCTGGCGGCCGCTGCACGAGGCGATGGGCCTGCGCATGGTGAGCTCCACCGCCTGGGGGGCGCACCGGCTGGAGGAGCTGCTGGAGAGCCGGCGCATGCGGCCCGTGTTCTCGGCCGGCAACGGGGAGATCGAGCTCTACGAGCTGGACGTGCCGGCCTCCTGGGAAGGGCGGGGGCTCGCCGAGCTGCTGGAGGGCGTGAGCTGTACGGCCGTGAGCCTCACCCGCGGCGGCCGGGCGAGCGCGCCGGAGACGGAGGCGGTGCTGCGCACCGGTGACCTGCTGCACGTCGGCGCCAGCCTGGAGTCCGCCGCCGCCCTGCGCGGGCGGCTGTACGGGGAGGCCTGAGGCATGTACGTGGTGATCGCCGGGGGAGGCCGCACCGGCGCCACGCTGGCGCTGACCCTGCACGAGCAGAAGCACGAGGTGAGGCTGGTGGAGCACCGGGCGCCGGTGCTCGCCCACATCCATCGCGACCTGCCCACCGAGCTGGTCTACGAGGGCAACGCCACCGACCCCCGCACCCTCGAGCTGGCGGGGATCGCCCGGGCGCAGGTGCTGGTGGCCTCGATGTCCAACGACGCCGAGAACCTCTCGCTGTGCTTCATCGCCCGCGAGCGCTTCAACGTGCCACGCACCATCGCCACCATCAACGACCCGCGCAACGCCTGGCTGTTCGACCGCAAGTTCCACGTCGACGTGGCGGTCAACCAGGCCGACATCCTGGCCAGCCTGATCGAGCAGGAGATGTCGCTCGGCGACATGATGACGCTGCTCAAGCTGCGCAAGGGCGCCTACTCGCTGGTGAGCGAGACGCTGCCGCCCGGGGCCCGCGCCGTCGGCCAGGCGATCCAGGATCTGCCGTTGCCGCGCAGCTCCCTGATCTGCGCGATCCTGCGCCGGGGCGACGTGGTGATCCCCCGCGGCAACGTCCGACTGGAGGAAGGCGACGACGTGCTGGCGCTGGTCGACGACCACTCGGCTCCTGAGCTGGCGGCGCTGTTCGGGCCGCCGGCGGCGGTCGGAGCCGGTCGATCCTAGCGTCCATCCACCGCCGCGATCGCGGTTTCGTCTCGATCCGGACGACCGGGCGAAATCGGCCGAATGATCTATTGATCCGTTTCGCCCGTGCGTCTAGCCTCTGCGGGGCTCGCGGGGTTCCGCGCGGCTGCTGCCGGGGGGCGGTCGTCCCTCGGGGACAGGGGGTCATGCTCGAGGGAACGGCGGTAGGGGCCGGGCGGGGTGCGTTCCTCCGGGGCCTGGCGGCGCAGGCGGTCGCGCTGGCGCTGCTGCTCCCGGCTGCGGCGGGGGCGCAGGAGAACGCGGACTGCCTCGGCTGCCACGGCCAGAAGGACTTCACGGCCGAGCGCAAGGGTCGCACGGTCTCGCTCTACGTGCCGGAGAAGGCCTTCGCTGCCTCGATCCACGGCGGCCTGCCCTGCGTCGGCTGCCACGCGGAGCTCGCGGGCAAAGAGCTGCCGCACGAGCCGTTGCAGAAGAAGGCGGCCTGCGGCGACTGCCACCAGCAGGAGGCGAAGCAGCATGCCGCCTCGCTGCACGGCAAGGCTCTGCAGCGCGGCGACCCCCTGGCCCCCTCCTGCGCCTCCTGCCACGGCGCCCACGACATCCGCTCCGCCAGGGACCCCGCCTCGCCGGTGTCGCCGCTGCGGGTTCCCTTCACCTGCGGCAAGTGCCACCAGGAGGGCTCGCCCGTCCAGCGCGAGCGGGCGATCCACCAGGACCACATCCTGGAGAACTACTCCGAGAGCATCCACGGCGAGGGGCTGCTGAAGAAGGGGCTGGTGGTGGCCGCCAACTGCGCCTCCTGCCACACCGCTCACAGCATCCTGCCCCACACCGACCCCGCCTCCTCGATCGCGCGCAGCAACATCGCCAAGACCTGCACCCAGTGCCACGCGCAGATCGAGCAGGTGCACCGCAAGGTGATCCGCGGCGAGCTGTGGGAGAAGGAGGCGCACGTGCTGCCGGCCTGCGTCGACTGCCACCAGCCGCACCGGGTGCGCAAGGTCTTCTACACCCAGGGCATGGCCGACGCCGACTGCCTCAGGTGCCACCAGCAGCGCTGGCTGCGCTCGAAAGACGGCCGGGCGATGTTCGTCGACGCCTCCGAGGTGCAGCACTCCCGACACGCGAAGGTCGCCTGCTCGCAGTGCCACTCCGGGGTCAACGCCTCCCGGCTGCGGCCCTGCGAGACGGTGACCGCGAAGGTCGACTGCGGCGCCTGCCACACCGAGATCGCGCAGCAGTACGTGCGCAGCCGCCACGGCCGGCTGCTGCTGGACGGCGACCCCAACGCCCCCTCCTGCAAGGAGTGCCACGGCACCCACGGCGTGCTGGGACGCCTGAACTCCTCCTCGCCCGCCTTCCCCACCAACGTCCCGCTGCTGTGCGCCCGCTGCCACCGCGAGGGGCAGCGGGCCGCGGTGCGCTACCAGGGGCCCCAGCACGCGATCATCGAGTCCTACACCGAGAGCATCCACGGCAAGGGGCTGCTGAAGAGCGGCCTGACGGTGACCGCCACCTGCACCAGCTGTCACACGCCGCACGGCGTGCTGCCGCGCACCGATCCCGAGTCGACGGTGAACCGCGCCAACGTCCCGGCCACCTGCGGCAAGTGCCACCACGGGATCGAGGAGGAGTTCGAGCAGAGCGTGCACCACACCATGGTGGGGAAGACGGACCGCGAGCTGCCGGTCTGCAGCGACTGCCACAGCGCCCACACCATCCGCCGGGCCGACGCGGACGGCTTCCGCCTGGACATCATGCAGAAGTGCGGCCGCTGCCACGGCGAGATCGCCCGGACCTACTTCGACACCTACCACGGCAAGGTCAGCCAGCTCGGCTACGCCAAGACCGCCAAGTGCTTCGACTGCCACGGCGCCCACGACATCCAGAGGGTGAGCGATCCCCGCTCGCACCTGTCGCGGCAGAACGTGGTCGCCACCTGCCAGAAGTGCCACCCTGGCGCCACCCGCCGCTTCGCCGGCTACCTCAGCCACGCCACCCACCACGACCCCGCCAAGTACCCGTGGCTGTACTGGACCTTCTGGGGGATGACCTCGCTGCTGGTCGGCACCTTCGTGGTGGGCGGCTCCCACACGCTGCTCTGGCTGCCGCGGGCCCTGCAGATGCGGCGCGAGCTGCGGGCCGCCGAGGAAGCGGAGCGAGCCGCGCCGGCGCCAGCCGCGCCGACCCCGGCGGCGACGCCGTCCGAGGACGGGGGTTGAAGCAGATGCAGCCAGGAGCCGGCGCTCGCGCCCTTCAGTTCCAGCGCTTCACCCGACTCGAGCGCGTCCTGCACGCGCTCATGATCGTGAGCTTCATCAGCCTGGCGCTCACGGGGATGACGCTGAAGTTCTCGTACACCAGCTGGGCGGCCTTCCTCTCGCGCCGGCTCGGCGGGTTCGAGAGCGCCGGCTTCATCCACCGGGCGGCCGCCACCCTGATGTTCGGCCTGTTCCTCACTCACCTGTGGGACCTCGACCGCAAGCGGCGCACGCTGTACGGCGGCTCGTTGCGCCGGCTGCTGCTGGGCGAGGACACCATGCTGCTCACCCGGCGCGACCTCTGCGAGTTCCTGGAAAACCTGAGGTGGTTCGTGGGCCGGGGCCCCCGCCCTCGGCACGGGCGCTGGACCTACTGGGAGAAGTTCGACTACTTCGCGGTGTTCTGGGGCATCTTCATCATCGGCTCGACCGGCCTCATGCTGTGGTTCCCGGTGTTCTTCACCCGCCTGCTGCCCGGGCCGCTCATCAACATCGCCACCATCATCCACAGCGACGAGGCGCTGCTGGCGACCGGCTTCATCTTCACGGTGCACTTCTTCAACACCCACCTGCGGCCGGAGAAGTTCCCCATGGACACGGTGGTGTTCACCGGCCGCATGCCGCTGGCCGAGTTCCGGCGCGACAAGCCGGCCGAGTACGAGAAACTGCTGGCCGCGGGCGCCCTCGAGCGCCACCTGGTCGAGCCCTACCAGCCGGTGGTGATCCGCAGCATCCGCGCCTTCGCCTGGACGGCGCTGGGGCTGGGCACCTTCATGGTGCTCTGGATCGTCTACGCGATGGTGTTCGCCTACCGCTGAGGCCGTTCGTCGGGACGGGGCGCCCCCACTGCTTCCACCCTGAAGCCGCCGCCGCCCTCGGCCTTCGCCTCGTACATCAGGCGGTCCGCCTCCCGCAGCATGCGCTCGAGGTCGGCCCCGGCGGCCTCGGAGACGACCGCGCCGATGCTGAAGCCGACCGGCCACCCCGCCGCCCGGGTCGCCCGTTCGAGGGCCTCGCGCACCCGTGCCACCAGCGCCCGGGCCGCGGCGAGGTCGGTGGCCGGCAAGAGCAGCGCGAACTCGTCCCCGCCGACGCGGGCCACCAGGTCGAGCTCGCGCACGGCCTCGGCCAGCGCCGACGCCACCGTCCGCAGCAGACGGTCGCCGGTGGCGTGACCGCGGGTGTCGTTGACGGCCTTGAAGCCGTCCACGTCGAGGAACACGAGGGCGGTGGGGTGGCCGAAGCGGCAGGCGCGGGCGACCTCGCGGCCCGCCACCTCGGCGAAGTGGCGGCGGTTCGCCAGCCCGGTGAGCGCGTCGTGCCGGGCGAGGGCGCGCTCGGCCTCGAGGTGCTCGCGCAGGCTCGCCAGCAGCAGGCTGACGAAGGCGAAAATGCCGGCCTGGATGCCCAGGTCCCAGTAGCGCGACAGCGGGTGCAGGTACACCGTGTGCACCAGCTCGTCCTGCACGAACCAGGTCAGGCTGGAGGCCGCAGCCAGCAGCAGGCCCGCCCGGCGGCCGGCGAGCCAGGTGACGAAGGTGATCGGCAGCAGGTAGGGCAGGGTGAACGCCCACTCCACGCCGGTGGCCCAGTCGCCGAACCCCGTGAGGGCGACGCCGGCGAGGCCGAGCGCGACGATCCCCGGCCGCGGCCACCCGGCGAACAGGGCGCTCGCCGCGTCCAGCACGTCGATCAACTGCACCCGCGCCATGCTCATCCAGCGTGCCATTCTCGCACGCTCGCGGGCTGCCCCCGCGAAGGCTACCTGCTGCGCAGGGTGGTGATCGCCGTCTGCTCGAAGGTGACGAGCCAGTAGATGCCGGCGAGGAGGACGAGGGCGACGAGGCCCGCCACCGGCAGGAACACCCGCTGCCGGCGGGCGATCTCCTCCGGGGCGGGGGACGGCTGCTGGCCCGAGCGGATCCGCTCGAGCTCCAGCGGGTGCTCGTCCTCCATCTCGCGCTCGCTCATCTCGCCGGTGAACATGCTGCGGTTGAAATGCCGCAGGTGGACCGAGTAGAAGTGCCAGACCAGCACCGCCAGGACGGCCAGCACGGCCTCGCCTCCGTGGACGACCTGCGCCGCCGGGATGTACTGGCCGGGCAGGAAGCGCGCGGTGGCGACCGGGTTCCAGAGCATGAACCCGGTGGCGATCATGACGATGGTCCCCCAGATCAGCGACCAGTACTCGACCTTCTCTTCCCAGGTGTAGCGGTCCATCCGCGGCCGCTGTCTCGCCAGGCCCAGGTTGTAGCGGACCGCCTGCAGAGCGTCGAGCAGGTCCTTGTAGCCGGGGAGCATGCTGAGCGCCACCCGGCGGACGTACAGCCGGTAGGCCACGTCGAGCAGGTGGTACGCGGTCGCCAGCATCAGCAACGTCGCCGCGACGCGGTGGATGACCCGGACCGCCTCGATACCTCCCATGGCGTCGATGATCCAATCGAGCAGGTGGACGTTCAGGTAGATGAACTTCTGGGGCAGTCCGGTCGCCGCCAGCACCAGGAACGAGACCAGCATCACCAGATGCTGGATGCGGTGCGCGCGGGCGAACCGGGGGTACCGGCGCGGGGGGGCGAAACGGTCGCTGGGTGTGCTCATGCGTGATCGATCGGGTTCGGCTCGTGGTGGCGGCGGTCCTTGTGCGCGCGGCGCTCCAGCCGGCGGCGGACGAAGTCGGTGCCCACGAAGAGGACCATGCCGCCCACCACGCCGGGGATGAGGACGTTGTAGGCCGCCTGCGCCCAGTACACGGCGGGCGTGCGTTCCGGCGACGGGATGTAGTGGCTGAGCCAGGCGTCCGGGAAGCTGGTGCCGGCGTCCGGGTGGCACTTGCGACAGGTGCGCAGCAGGTTCGCCTTCACCTGCAGCCCCTTCCCGGGGTCGTTCTTGCTGGCGATGTCGTGGATGCCGTGGCAGTCGTAGCATACCGGCTTGTTGGTCGCTTGGTCCGGGTGCGTGCGCTGGAAGAGGGTGACCGTGGATCCGTGGAAGTCCGCCACGTAGGTGCGCAGAACCTGGGTGGAGAGGTGGTATCTGGCCATCCGCCGCCGGTCGGTGTGGCAGTCAGCGCACATCCGCGGCGAGGCCAGGCGGAAGCGGGCCGTCGTGGGGTCGGAGATGTTGTGGACGCCGTGGCAGTCGATGCAGGTCGGCACGTCGGGGTTGCCGGTCACCAGCGCGGCCCCGTGCACGCTGTGGCGGTACTGGTCGTAGATCGCCGCGTGGCACCTGGCGCAGGTCTCCGGGATGTGCAGCCGGGCCGCGGGCAGGAGCTTGCCCTGGTCGTCGGTGATCTTCTGCTGCCTGTGCGGGTCGTGGCAGTCCGAGCAGACGGCGGCGCCCTTGTGGCCGGCGGCCAGCGCCCGCTGGTGGACGCTGTCCAGGGTCTTCTTGAACTGCTCCTCGTGGCACTGCTGGCAGGAGGTGTAGAGCCGCAGCGTCAGGTCGCGCGGGGAGCGGTCCCCGGACTCGGGGTGGGGGTAGTCCTTGATGTCGCCGTGGCAGTCCGTACAGGAGAGGCCGCCCTTGCCGTGGACGGAGGCCTGCCAGGCCGCCTTGTCGATGGTGACGTCGAGGCTGTCGCCGCCCTTGAAGGCGACCGAAGACCCCGGCTGCGCGTGGCAGTCGAAGCATTGCTGCGCGTGCGCCGCGGGGGAGGCCAGCAGCAGGAGGGCCGACCCCAGGAGGAGCGCGCGGTCTGTGGCTGGACGCATCATGATGGCTGGACCCCCCGGGGTCGGCTGCTCGGCAGGGTCTACTTCATGGTGGCCAGGTAGGCCACCACCGCGTCGAGGTCGGCGTCGGAGATCTTCTCCGGCGGGTACGCCGGCATCATTCCCTGCTTGCCCTTCTTCGTCATCTGCTCCTTCGGCGTGCGGACCCAGGCCTTCAGTTCCGCCTCGCTGTTCTCGGCGCCGGCCTTGGCCAGCGAGTTCTTCGTGTCGGTGTGGCACATGGTGCACTTCGGGCTGACGCTGCTCATCAGCGTCTTGCCCTTTGCCGGATCGGCCTTCTCGGCAGCGACCGCCGCCCCCGCGCAGCCGATCGCCAGCACCGCGAACAGGATCATCGATCGACGCATCATCAGACCTCCTGACGGACAGTGATCCATCATCCCCCGTGAGACAGGACATTGTCTTCAGCCCCTGCAGTCGACGCAAGCTCTGTCGGTGGGAATGCCCGTTCGGGGCGGAGCACGTGGATCCGGCGAGTCGGGCGATTCGAGACGATTCGAGTCGCGTCGAACGGTGCGAAAACGCCATGCGCATGCTCCAGTCGGTTTACGAACAGCGCGTTTGGTTCATGTATCGGTTCTGAACCGACCCGACTCCGTCCGGGCAGCGAGGAAACGGGGTCGGCCTCGCGCGCCGCTCCACTCGGCGGGCTGAACCGTGACGCAAGAAAGGAGGCGCTGGGTTCGTCGCCCACGGTCGAGCACCCTGCTCATGCGGGCGCCTGTGCGGAGCGCCTCGCAGGCCACCCCAGGGTCGCCACGAGCGCGCTGGGGAAACTCTTCTGGATGAGTGGCTTGGCGGCATTCAGGGCGGGCGGATCCCCGTCCTGAGGGACTACATCTTGAACCATCTGACCCATTTATCTCCCCCAAAACGACCAAGTACTCTGCCGGCGTGAAACATACAGTCGACGTCGCCACCGAGTCGGTCGGGACCCAGTTCCTGACCCGTTCCGAGGTGTCGAAGCTGCTGGGCGTGTCGCCGAACACGGTGACGCGCTGGGCGCGCGAGGGCCGGCTGCCGTGCCAGGTGACGCTGGGCGGCCACCACCGGTTCGACCGCGAGCTGGTCGAGCAGCTTCGCAAGAGCCTCTACCGGGCCGGGAACCGTCTCGACTAAGATTCACAAAGAGGTGCAGCCAGCCAGGCCGGTGGTTTGACGTACCGGCGCGCGCGACGCGCGCCGGGCGGGGGGATCTGCGTCGCCGGCGAGTCCCGCCGGCGTGGGGTGTGTTTGGGGGGCGCACGCACGTGTCGATCGCCGGGGCAGCCGGGCGCGTTCATCGGGGGGCGTTCGGCGTGTGGTTGAGATTTGCCAACGCGCGGCAGCGGCGTCGACCGTCCGCCGTGCTCGGTACCGCAACCTTCTGGGATCCGACGTCACGACCCAAGGAGCAAGCCATGGATTCACTCAGGACGACTCTGGCCCGTGGGGGCCTGGCCGCCGCGATCGCCATCGGCTGCGTCGCGGGCGCCGGAACGGCGGCGGCGGCGGTCCAGGAGCCGGCGAAGATCGCCCCGGCCAAGGCGCCGCACGGCGCCTACGCGGGAACGGCCACCTGCCTCGGCTGCCACCAGGACCAGGCCTCCGCGGTGACGCGGGGGCCGCACTCCCACGCTTTCCGGGCGGGCTCGCCGATGTCGCCCACCGGATGCCAGGCGTGCCACGGCGACACCAAGGCCGCGATGGGCTGTGAGGGCTGCCATGGGCCCGGCAAGGAGCACGCGGAGGCCGGCGGCGACAAGACGAAGATCCGCCGCTTCTCGACCCTCTCCCCGCAGCAGGCCAGCGAGACCTGCGCCAGCTGCCACTTCCGCGGCCAGCACACGTTCTGGGCGGGCAGCCAGCACGACCAGCGCAACGTGGGCTGCACCACCTGCCACAGCATCCACCACGCGGTGGGGGAGAAGCAGCTGAAGCAGGCGGACGAGCTCGCGCTGTGCGCCTCCTGCCACCGGCCGATCGTCAACAAGCAGCTCAAGCTGGCGCACATGCCTGTGCGCGAGGGCAAGCTCGCCTGCACCACCTGCCACAATGTGCACGGCTCGTCCAACGTGAAGATGCTGAACGCGGGCGGCAGCGTCAGCGAGTTCTGCTACACCTGCCACGCGGAGAAGCGGGGGCCGATGCTGTGGGAGCACGCGCCGGTCACCGAGAACTGCGACACCTGCCACGACCCGCACGGCTCGAACAACGAGCGCATGCTGGTCGCCAAGCCGCCCTTCCTGTGCCAGCGCTGTCACGTGAGCTCGAGGCACCCCCCGACGGTGTACGAGGGCTACCAGCTCACGAACTCCACCGGCGCCAACCGGCTGATCGGGCGCTCCTGCGTGGTCTGTCACCAGCAGATCCACGGGTCGAACGCCCCGTCGGGCAAGGCCTTCCTGCGATAGGTGAGGAGGATAGCGATGCGCAACAGGCTCATGATCGGCACCGCGGCGCTCCTGCTCGCCTCCGCCAGCTTCGCGCGGGCGCAGGACCAGCCGCAGCAGACGGACAAACCCCAGCCGCCGCCGGCCGCCGCCGAGGCGGTGGCGCCGGAGACGGAGTCGGGCGGCAGCGTCGACGTCGGCGGCCGCTTCACCTCCACCACCGGCGACGAGGCGCGCTACGAGCGCTACCGCGATCTGCGCGACGGCGTCAACGCCAACCTGCTCTACAAGAAGACCACGCCGGATTGGACCTTCGACCTGCGGGCGCGCGACATCGGCTACCGCGACCAGAACTACCAGCTCAACTTCAACAGCCACCGCGTGCAGCTGTTCGCGACGTTCGACCAGACGCCGCTGAACTACGCCTACTACGCGCGGACGCCTTACGACTGCACCGCCGGCAACTGCGCGCTCGACCCCAACCTGCGCGCGCAGGTGCAGGCCGGGCAGGCGGTGGGCATCCCCCAGAACGTCGCCCAGCTCAAGACCGGCTCGATCTACGACGGGGCCGCCAACCAGTTCGACATGCGCTCGCGGCGCGACACCATCTTCGCGCAGGCGAAGATCTCCGCCACCGACAACCTGGACTTCATCTTCAAGGTGAACAGCTACAAGCGCACGGGCGACATGCCCTACGGCGCCTCCTTCGGGTTCAACTACGCCGTGGAGCTTCCGGTCGTGGTCGACAACCGGGAGACCGAGCTCTCGGCCGCCGTGGAGTGGGCCAGCCACCAGGGCATGTTCCACCTCGGCTACCAGCACTCGAAGTTCGCCCAGGACATCCCGAACGAGTCCTTCACCTTCGACAACCCCTCGCGGGCGACCGACTTCTGCAAGGTCGGCATCGCCGGGCAGGCGCCCGGCACCTGCTACGACCCCAGCGGCTACGTCAACGGCAACGGGGCCGCCGTGGGGCGCTCGTCGCTGCCGCCCTCGAACACCCTGGACACGGTCGACTGGATGGGCATGGTCAAGCTGCCCGGCCACACCACCGCGAACGCCAGCTTCTCGACCGGCGCCAGCCGGCAGGATGCGGCGCTCATCCCCTGGACCACCAACACCTCGATCGCCAATCCTGCGGTCTACGCCGCGTTTCCGGGCCTGGCCGAGCTGCCCCGCAGCACGGCGGACATGAGGGTGAACTACACCAGCGGCTCCATGAACCTGAGCTCGCGGCCCAGCAAGTACGTGACGCTGGACGCGCGCTACCGCTTCAACAGCCGCACCGACTTCACCTCCGAGTTCGACGCCACCGAGTACGTCCGCTTCGACGCGGTGCCCGAGGAGACGGGCGGCCCCACCGAGCCGTTCACCTACAACCGGAACACCCTGGACGTGAACGCGCAGTTCAACGTCATTCCCCGTAGCGGCGTCCGGGTCGGCTACATCTACGACAGGTCGGAGCACACCTTCCGCTCGACGGAGGGCTGGAAGGACAACACCGCGTACGTTTCGTTCGACACCGTGGGCAACCAGTGGCTGACCCTGCGGGCGCGGTACGACCACACCAACCGCGACTCCATCGGCCTCAGCGTCGACGACCTGGCGGCGGCGGGCCTGCAGCCGGCGACGCGCCTCTACGACGAGGCCGCGCGTCACCGCGACCGCGGGACCGTGATGCTGTCGCTGACCCCGACCTCCTCGATCGGCGTCGACTTCTCCCTGTTCACCGGCAAGGACGACTACCAGGGCGCCGACAGCAGCCAGCAGTTCGGCCTGCTCGACAACAAGAACACCGGGTACAGCGTTGACGTCACCTATGCGCCGAGCGCGAAGGTCAACGTCGGCGCGGAGTACGGCCGCGAGACCTACAACTGGGACATGCAGTCGCGCAGCGCCAACCCGGCGCCGGATCCCTCGTGGACCGACCCCACCCGCAACTGGACGCTCAACAGCGACGAGAAGTCGAACTTCGTCACCGCCTACGTGAACCTGATCAAGGCCCTGAAGAACACCGACCTGCGGATCGCCTACGACTTCAGCGACATGGACCAGCCCTACGTCTTCGCCGGCCCCTGGATCGGGAAGCTCTCGGCGACGCCGCCCGGGCAGTTCATCCCGCTGCCGAACGTGACCAACAAGTGGCACCAGCTCACCGTGGACCTGCGCTACTCCTTCTCCAAGAAGCTCGGCGTCGGCGCCTTCTACATGTACGAGAAGTTCGAGGTCTCGGACTTCGCCGCCATCAACACCGCGGGGCCGCAGAGCCTGCCGGTCGCGGCGCTGGGCGCGCAGACCAGCGCTCCGCGGATCGACTGGATCGGCGAGCTGTCGACGGGCTACGCCGTCCGGCCCTACACCGGCAGCACCGGGATCATCCGGGTCTTCTACACGTTCTAGGCGTTGCTCCACCCTGGGGCGCGGCGGCCGCGTGGACGTGCGCGGCCGCCGCATCCCAGAATCGCTGGCGCATGCCGGGCGACCTGGGCCGGGCGCTGGAGGTGGCGATTGCCGCCGTGCGGCACGCCGGCGACGTTCTTCGCCAGGACCTGCACCGGCCCGGCGGCCCCCGCGGGGCCGGCGACAAGGCGGAGGCCGACACCGAGGCGGAGCACCTTTGCCGGCGGCTGCTGACCGAAGCCTTCCCCGGCTGGGGCTACCTGGGCGAGGAGACGGGCGCTGCCGCCGGCCAGGCGGGCGCGCCCGTGTGGCTGGTGGACCCCAACGATGGGACGCGCGACTACCTGCAGGGCCGCCGGGGGAGCGCTGTCTCCATTGGCCTCGTCCGCGACGGCGTGCCGCGGCTGGGCGTCGTCTTCTCGTTCGCCTACCCCGACGACGCCGGTGACCTGTTCGCCTGGGCCGAGGGCTGCGGGCCGCTCACCCGCAACGGCCGGGCGCTGCCGGCCCGCCTGCCCGCGGCCCTCGGCGCCTTGGACGTCGTCCTGCTCTCCAGCGCCGCCGACCGCCGCCTCGAGGGCAACCTCGCCTGTGTCGCGCCGGCGCGGTGCCGCACGCTGCCGAGCATCGCCCACCGCCTGGCGCTGGTGGCGGCCGGCGAGGCCGTGGCGGCGGTCTCGCTGAACCAGCCGGGGGCCTGGGACTACGGCGGCGGCCACGCGCTGCTGCGGGGGGCGGGCGCGCACCTGGTGGACGAGGCCGGCCGGGAGATGTCCTACCGCGCCGACGGCGCCAGCCACTGCCGGAACGCGTTCGGCGGCTCGGCCGGCGTGGTGCGGACGCTCGCCTCGCGCGACTGGGGGGGCGTCCTGACGGCGGCGTCGGGCGAGCCGCTGCCGGAGGGCTTTCCCGTCCGGCTGCGGCCAGGGGAGGCGGAGAGCGACGCGGGGCGCCTCTCCCGCGCCCAGGGCTGCCTGCTCGGGCAGGTCGCCGGCGACAGCCTCGGCTCGCTGGTCGAGTTCCGCAGTGCCGCCGCGATCGCGGCGGCGGCGGCCAACGGACCGCGCCGGCTGGTGGACGGCGGCGAGGTCTGGGACCTCCTCGCCGGCCAGCCGACGGACGACTCGGAGATGGCGCTGGCCATGGCCCGCTCCGTGCTGGCGCGGGATGGCTACCACCGGGAGGCCGTCCGCGCTGCCTTCTCGGCCTGGCTGCAGTCCCGGCCGTTCGACGTCGGGTCGACGGTCGGCGGCGCGCTGCGCGGCCGGCCCCACCCCGACAGCCAGGCGAACGGGGCCCTGATGCGCGCCAGCCCGCTCGGCGTGCTCGCGCACGCGAGGCCGCCCGCCGAGGCCGCTGCTCTCGCTCGCGAGGACGCCGGCCTCACCCACGTGCACCAGGCCTGCCTCGACGCCAGCGCCGCCTTCGTGGTCGCGATCGCACACGCCGTGTGCCACGGTGACGGGGCCGAGGCGGCCTGGCGGGCCGCCCACGACTGGGCCGTGGCGGAGCCCGCCACGCCGCTGGTCGTCGAGGCGCTCGAGGCCGCGCGCGAGGCGCCCCCGGTCTGCGACGGGCCGAGGGCCGGCTGGGTCCGGATCGCCCTGCAGAACGCCTTCCACGAGCTGCTGCACGCGGCCAGCCTGGAGGAGGGCGTCGTTGCCACCGTCCGGCGCGGGGGCGACACCGACACCAACGCGGCCATCGCGGGGGCGCTGCTCGGCGCCGTGCACGGCCGGCCGGCGGTGCCCGAACAGTGGCGGGCGATGGTCCTCAGCTGCCGGCCGACGGCGTCGCGGGCTAGGCGGCCGCGGCCGCACGCCTGCTGGCCGGTCGACGTGCTGGAGATCGCCGAACGCCTGCTGCTCGTCGGCGCCCCCCGGCGCAGCGGCGGGAGAAACCAGGAGGAGCCATGGAGAGAGCCGTGACGCTCATCGCCGTGCTGGTGGCCGGTGTCGCGGTCGCTGCGTCGCTCGGACGAGCCCAGGCGGCGTCCGCGCGCAGGTACTTCAACTTGCCGAGCCGGGCCGTGTCGGGCCTGCCCTTCAGCGACGCCGTGCTGGCCGGGGACACGCTCTACATCGCCGGCCGCATCGCGCTCGACCCGGTCACGCGCAAGCCGCCTGCGGAGGCCGAGCAGGAGGCGCGGCAGGTGCTGGACCAGGTGAAGCAGGTGCTGGGCGAGGCGGGCATGACGATGGACGACCTCGTTTCGGTCACGGTCTACTGCTCGGACGTGAAGTACTTCGACACCTGGAACAAGGTGTACCCGGGCTACTTCAGCGGCAGGGACTACCCGGCGCGCGCGTTCATCGGCGCCGGCCCGCTGCTGTTCGGCGCCCGCTTCGAGGTGCAGGGCATCGCCGTCCGCCGCTGACGGCGTCTGCCGCTACCAGGCGATGCCGTAGTCCTCGCCGTGGTAGGCGGAGCCGCCCCACAGCGTGCCGTGGGCGTGGTCGACGAAGACGGCGTTGATGGGCCCGGAGGTGATCGGCTCGAAGCCGAGCGTGTAGCCCATCTGCTTCAGCTTCTCCTGGACGTCGGCGGGCGTCGAGCTCGCCAGGGTGACCAGGCCGGGGCGCGACTCGTGCTGGCCGAAGGAGCTGCGCATCTGGTGGCTGTTGATGTTCGCCGCCTCGGTCGCCTGCTGCACCGTCATCCCGAACTCGGTCACGTTGAGGAAGAACTGCAGCAGGTTCTGGTCCTGGGTGTCGCCGCCCTGGACGGCGAAGGCGTACTGCGGCAGCCCGTCCTTCATCGACAGGGACGGCGTGAGCGTCACCCGCGGCCGCTTGCCGGGCACCACCACGTTGAACGGGTTCTCCGCCTCGTCCAGCACGAAGCTCTGCATGCGCTGGCTGAGGCCGATGCCGGTCCGGCCGGCGATCACCGCCGGCACCCAGCCGCCGCTCGGCGTCATCGAGACCACCCAGCCCTCGGCGTCGGCGGCCACCACCGAGGTGGTCCCGGCGCGGAAGGCCTCGTCGTAGCTCATGTCGTCGGCCTGGTCCTGCGGCGGCCGGCCCGTGTGCTCGCCGGGCACGGTGTGCCAGCGCTCGAGCAGGGCCTTCCACGGGTTGGTTCCGCCCTGGAACGGGTAGGGGTCGCCCGGCCGCACGTCCGGGTCGTTGCGGTCGTGGCGCAAGGCGGCGAAGCGCTGCTTCGCGTACTCCTTCGAGAGCAGGCCCGCCACCGGCTCCTGCGGCGGGAAGTCGGGGTCGCCGTAGTAGAAGTCGCGGTCGGCGAAGGCCATGCTCATGGCCTGGTACAGCGTGTGGATGTACTCGGGCGAGTTGTAGCCCATCGCCTTGAGGTCGGCGTTCTCGAGGATGTTGAGGGCCTGCAGCATGGCAGGCCCCTGGGTCCAGACCGTGAGCTTGTAGACCTCGATCCCGCGGTAGCTGGTCTTGACGGGCGGCTCGAGCTTCACCCGCCAGCGGTCGAGGTCCTCCCTCGTGAAGAGGCCGCCCTGCTCGCGGGTGCCCCGGACCAGCTCCTCCGCGATGTCGCCGCGGTAGAAGCGGTCGTAGGCGGCCTGCAGGGCCTCCTGGCGGCTCTTGCCGGCGGCGAGCGCCTGCTGCTCCGCCTCCACCAGCTTCCGCAGCGTGGCGGCCAGGTCGGGCTGGCGGAAGACCTCGCCTGGCTCCGGCGCCTCGTGCTCGGCCCCGGGGTGCACGAAGAAGAGCGACTTCGAGTAGGGCCACTCGGAGAGGCGCTTCTTCTGGCGCTCGATGGTCCCCACGATCTCGGCCTCGATCGCGTAGCCGTCCGCCATCTCGATGGCGGGCGCCAGGACCTCCTTCAGGCCGAGCCGGCCCCACTCCGAGAGCATGGTGATGAGACCGCCCGGCGTCCCGGGGGTGACGGCGGCCAGCGGCCCGTACTCGGGGGGATAGTGGAGCCCCTTGGCCTTGAAGAACTCGGGCGTGGCCCCGCTCGGCGCCACGCCGAGCGCGTTCACGCCGGTCACCTTCTTCGCGTGCGGGTCGTAGACGAGCGCCTGCGTCTCCCCGCCCCAGCTCAGGGTGTCCCACATGGTGCAGGTGGCCGCGAGCATGGCGCAGGCGGCGTCGACCGCGTTGCCTCCCCTGGCGAAGATCAGGGCTCCTGCGGTGGCGGCGAGCGGCTTGCCGGTGACCGCAACCCAGTGCCGCCCGTGCAGTGGCGGCTTCACCGTGCGCGCCCCCCGGCCGCGCGTCTGGGCCGCCGCCACCGCGCCCAGCAGGGCCGCCGCCAAGAGCACGAATGCCCCCGATCGCATCTCTCGCCTCCGGGATGGGAGCAGGCTATCACGCCGGGCCGGCGACCGGCGTATCATCCGGGTTCGGCGCCTGTCGGTCCGAACGGGTGTCCACGGAGAAGCTCCCATGACAGTTGACCGGCTCCGCTCCCTGCTCCCCGCCCTGCTGCTGATCGCTCCCGTCGCGCTGGCCGACGAAGGCATGTGGACCTTCGACAACCCGCCCGCGCGGCAGCTCAAGGAGAAGTACGGCTTCGAGCCCACCAGGGAGTGGCTCGAACACCTGAGGCTGGCCTCGGTCCGCTTCATGGACGGCGGATCGGGCTCGTTCGTCTCGCCCGACGGCCTGATGATCACCAACCACCACGTGGGCCTGGGCTGCATCCAGAACGTCTCCAGCGCCGAGAAGGACTACGTCCGCGCCGGCTTCTACGCGGAGACGCGGCAGAAGGAGGCCCCCTGCCCGGGCTACGAGGTGAACGTCCTCACCGCCATGGAGGACGTCACCGCGCGCGTGCAGGCGGCGGTGAAGCCACAGATGACCGACGCCCAGGCGCGTGAGGCGCGTAAGGCCCAGATCGCCACGATCGCCAACCAGTGCAGCGCGCGCACGAAGCTGCGCTGCGACGTGGTCACCCTCTACCAGGGCGGCGAGTACCAGCTCTACCAGTACCGCAAGTACACCGACGTGCGGCTGGTGTTCGCCCCCGAGCAGCAGGTCGCTTTCTACGGAGGCGACCCCGACAACTTCACCTTCCCCCGCCACGACGTGGACATCTGCATCATGCGCGCGTACGAGAACGGGCAGCCGGCGAAGCCGGCCGCCTTCCTGCGCTGGAGCGGCAAGGGGACGGCCGCCGGGGACCTGGTCTTCGTCTCGGGCAACCCGGGCTCCACCTCGCGGTTGGAGACGATGGCCCGTCTCGACTACCTGCGCGACCAGGCCTACCCCTTCCGCCTGATGCAGTTCAAGCGCCGGCTGGAGGCGCTGCGCGCCTACGCCGCCCGGGGCCCCGAGCAGCAGCGCCGCGCGCTCGAGCTCATCTTCGGCTACGAGAACTCGCAGAAGGCCATAGGCGGCTACCTGGCGGCGCTGAAGGACGCGGCGGCCATGGCCGGCAAGGCGGAGGCGGAGAAGGCGCTGCGGGCCAGGGTGAGCGCCGACCCGGCGCTGGCACAGGCCACCGGCGACCCCTGGACCACCGTTGCCGCGGTGCAGCAGAAGCTGCTGCCCCGGGCGCCGGAGTCGCGGCTCGTCAACTTCGGGGGCTCGCGGCTGCTCGGCATCGCCGGCACCATCGTCGAGTACGTGGCGGAGGTGAGCAAGCCCAACGAGAAGCGCTACGAGGAGTACGTCGACGCCAACCTGGACTCGCTGCGCAACGCGCTGTTCTCGCCGGCCCCGGTGTACACGGACCTGGACGAGGTGACCCTCGCGGACGAGTTCCAGCTCGCCCAGGAGACGCTGGGCGCGGAGCACCCGTTCGTCGAGGCATTGCTGCAGGGAAGGACGCCGGCCGAGGCCGCCCGCGCCGCCATCGCCGGGACGAAGCTCGGCGACCCGGCGGTCCGCCAGGCGCTCGTCTCGGGCGGCGAGGGGGCGGTCGCGGCCTCGACCGACGCCATGATCGTGCTGGCGCGGCGGGTCGACCCGATGGTGCGCGAGGCCCGCCGGTTCCTGGAGGACGAGGTCGAGGCGCCCACCACCCGCGCCATGGAGAAGATCGCCCAGGCGCGCTGGAAGGTGTACGGCAGGACGGTGCCGCCCGACGCCACCTTCACCCTGCGCCTCGCCTACGGCACGGTGAAGCCCTATCCGGCGGAGGGCACCGTGGTCGCCCCCTTCACCACCTACTACGGCCTGCTCGACCGCGCGATCTCGCACGGCAACCAGGCGCCCTGGCAGCTCGTCCCCCGCTGGCAGGAGAGGAAGGGAGCCCTGGACCTGGCGACGCCGCTCGACTTCGTCTCGACCGCGGACATCATCGGCGGCAACTCGGGCAGCCCGGTGGTGGACCGCGCGGGCGAGTTCGTGGGCATCATCTTCGACGGCAACATCGAGAGCCTGGCCTGGGACTTCTACTTCGACGACGAGCGCGGTCGGGCGGTGGCCGTCGACGCGCGGGGGATCGTGGAGGCCCTGCGCACGGTCTACCAGTCCGACGGCCTGGTCGGCGAGCTGACCGGGCGCTGAGCGCGGCCGCCGCGGCTAGCGGCCGATCCGGTCGAAGTCGAGGTTCAGGATCGGGTAGTGTCGCCAATCGCGGTGGTCGAAGTGCCACCACTCCGACGCGAACACGGAGAAACCCTCGGCTTCCATCGCCGCGCGGAGCAGGTCGCGGCGGCTGCGCTGCCCGGGTGAGCCGCCGCGGTAGCCCGGGTAGGCGCGCTCGCTCATCTCGTCGTAGAGGCTGGGCATCTCCACCACCCGGCCGTCGGCTCTGGTGTAGAGCGTGAGGTCCACCGCGCAGCCCCGATTGTGGCGCGAGCCCTTGGCCGGGTCAGCCACGAACTCGCGCTTGTCGGGGGGCGTCGCCTCCCAGAAGACCTTCGTCACCCACCAGGGCCGGTAGGCGTCGTGGATCAGCAGCCCGTAGCCGGAAGCGGCGAGCCGGCGGTGGACGCGGACGAGCGCCTCGGCTGCCGGACGCTGCAGGAAGGCGCGCGGCTCCTGGTAGACGGGCGTGGAGAGGAAGTTGTCGGCGGTGGCGTAACGGATGTCCAGCCGGATGGTGGGGTCGAGCGCCGTCAGCTCGACCAGGTCGACCGCGCGGAAGGCTCCCTTCTCCGGGGGCGGTGAGAGGGCCTGCGCCTCGCGGCGCAGCTCCGCCACTGGCCGCAGCGGGGTGATGCGGAAGGTGCCGGGCCGGGAGTCGGCGGCGGTTCCCGATGGAGCGACGATCGCCGCCGCCAGCGCGAGCGCTGCGACGGCGATGAGCGGGTGCGCCGCGCCGGCGCGCGGGCTCACGCCCGGCCTTCGAGGGCGGCGATCCGCTGCTCGAGCGGCGGGTGGGTCGCCAGCAGCAGCATCAGGCTCGAGCGGCCGTTGATCTTGAAGGTGGCCAGTTGGGGGGCGTTGCGGGTGTCGACCCGACTCTCGTTCTCCAGCAGCCGCCGCAGCGCGGCCACCATGTTGCCGCGACCAGCCAGCGCGGCGCCGCCCGCGTCGGCCCGGAACTCGCGGCGTCGCGAGAACCAGGCGGTGATCATCGAGCCCAGCAGGCCGAAGGCGATCTGGGCGGCGACGAAGGCGAGCTGCCCGGCCAGGTAGCCGAGGAAGCCCGAGCTGCGGCCCTCCTCGTCACGGCCGGAAACGGCGGCGCGCACGGCGTAGGCGACGAGGTGGGCCAGGTAGAGCACGAACGCGTTCACCACGCCCTGGATCAGCGTCATCGTCACCATGTCGCCGTTGGCGATGTGGGTGACCTCGTGGCCGAGCACGCCCTCGATCTCCGCCGGCTCCAGGCTGCGCAGCAGGCCGGTGGAGACCGCCACCAGGCTGCGGTTCTTCGAGGGCCCGGTGGCGAAGGCGTTCACCTCCGGCGAGTCGTAGATGCCGACCTCGGGCATCGGCAGGTTCGCCGCCTGGACCAGGTGAGCCACCGTGGCATACAGCCGCTGCGCCCCGGCGTCGGGCGCGTCCGGGCCGATCAGCTGGACGCCGAGGGCGCGCTTGGCGCTCCAGCGCGAGAGCAGCAGCGACACGAGGGCGGCGCCGAAGCCCCACACGCCGCACCAGACGAGCAGCGCCGCCTGGCCTCCTCCCGCCAGGTTCAGCACGCCGAGCTGGCCGAGGATGGCGAGGACGATCGAGACCGTCACCATCACGGCGAGGTTGGTCAGCACGAACAGGAAGACCCTCTTCACCACGGTGGCCTCACTCCTTCTTCACTGGAAACCGGTCGCAACCAGCGCAGACGATGATACGCGCGTCACGCCTCGTCGGTGCCCGCCCGCTGCGCGTGGGCGATGCCCCGCTTCGAGCCTCGCACGAAGGCGACCATTTCGTCGACCAGCGGGTCCTGCATCTGCTGCAGGCGCCCCAGCGCCTCCTCCTGCGGCAGGGAGGAGCGCAGGAGCAGGCGGTAGGCCTCCTTGAGCGTCCGCAGCTGGGAGGCGCCGAAGCCGGCCCGCCGCAGTCCGACCAGGTTGAGGCCGCGGGCGCGGGCGGGGTGGCCGTCGCTGATCACGAAGGGCAGGCAGTCCTGCACCACCTTGGACAGGCCGCCGACCATGGCCAGGCGGCCGACCCGACAGAACTGGTGGACGCCGGCGCCGCCGCCGAGGAAGGCGCGGTCGCCGACCTCCACGTGCCCGGCCAGCATCACATTGTTGGCCAGGATCACCCGGTCGCCCAGCCGGTTGTCGTGCGCGACGTGGGCGTAGGCCATCACGAAGCACTCGGAGCCGATCGCGGTGGCGCCACCCGGCCTGCTGGAGCGGTGGAGGGTGACGCCCTCGCGGAAGACGTTGCCGTCGCCGATGACCAGCCCGGTCTCGCCGCCCTGGAACGAGAGATCCTGCGGCTCGCCGCCGATGACGGCGCCCTCGTGCACGCGGTTGTGGCGGCCGAGACGGGTGCCCGTCCTGACGGTGGCGTGGGCGCGGACCTCGCAGCCGTCGCCGATGGTGGTGCCGCTCTCGACGACCGCGAACGGGCCCACCACCACCTCGCGGCCGAGCTGAGCTTCAGGGGAGACGATCGCCGCCGGGTGCACGCTCATGGCGCGCATTCTACTGCCCCGCCGCGCGTCCGCCGCGAGACGCCCCCGCCGCCGCGGGCCGACGGGGGCCGTCTGCGCGCGCGGCTAGTTCGTCGCCGGCTTCGCCCGGTTCGCCTCCACGGCGATCTGCACCTTCACCTCGTCGCCCACCAGCACGCCGCCGCTGTCCAGGGCCTTGTTCCACTTGATGCCGAAGTCCTGGCGGTTGAGGGCACCGGCGACGTCGAAGCCGAGCTTCTCGTTGCCGCTGAAGGGGTCCTTGCTCGAGCCCAGGTAGGTGACGGTGAGGGTGACGGGCTTCGTCACCCCGTGCATGGTGAGGTCGCCGGCGACCTGGTAGGTGTCCTTGCCCACGGGCTTCACGGACGTGCTCTTGAAGGTCAGCTTCGGGTGGGTGGCCACGTCGAAGAAGTCGGCCGAGCGCAGGTGCTCGTCGCGCTTGGGCTCGCCTGTGTCGATGCTGGCGGTCTGCACGGTGAAGTCGACGGTGGAGGCGGCGGGGTTCGCGCGGTCCACCTGGATGGTGCCGTCGAAGTCCTTGAACCTGCCGGTGACGTTGGTGAGCAGGTGGCGGACCTGGAAGCCCACCGTGGTGTGCGCCCTGTCGAAGGTGTAGGCGTCGGCCGCCAGGGTGGGGGAGGCGGCGAAGGCCATCAGCACGGAAGCCAGCACGGCGGTACGCGTGTTCATGTCCGTATCTCCTTCTCCTGTCTTCGGTCTCGGGGTGGTGCTGCCGTGGCGGCAGCGGGGGAACCAAGGGCGGCCTCGCGCCGGGCCGCCTGCGCGCGGACGGAGTCGAGCAGGCGGACCAGCCGGGCGGCGCTCCGGCGGTCGAGGGGCAGGAGCGCGCAGGCGGCGGCCTCGTCCATCGGGCGGTCGAGCCGGCCCAGCAGCGAGAGGGCCCGGGATGTCGCGCAGCACAGGACCTGCCGCCGGTCCTGCGGGCAGCGGCGTCGCGACACGAGGCCCTTCGCCTGCAGCCGATCGAGCAGCCGGGTGATCCCCGGGCTCTTCTCGATCATGCGCACGGCGACCTCCAGGGTGGGCAGGCCCCGGGGTCCGGCGCCTCGCAGGATGCGCAGGACGTTGTACTGCTGGAGGGTGATGCCGTGCGGGTCGACCACCGCCGCCAGCTCGGCGCGGACCTGGTCGGCGGTACGCAGCAGGGTCAGCACGGCCTCGGTGGCCAGCGAGGCGAAGGGCCGCGTCTGCTTGATCTCCTCACGGATCGAGCCCATCGGGGAACCTGGACCGGGAGGTTATCCGCCGATTGCTTGACGCGTCAAGCAAAAAAGCATGACCAGTCAAGTAACGGCCTGGGCTCTGGCAGGGGCTGGTCGGCGGCGGGAAGGCGGTCGGCGCGGCGCCCCTGAAGCTAGAGCACCCGGCCCCGGGCGGCCACCGGCAGCAGTGCCTCCACGCGGCCGCCGCTCACGCCCACCAGGCGGTCGTGCAGGTTGGCGACCACGCAGGCGTGGTTGGGCAGGATGCGCACTCTTTCGCCCACCCGGAACGACTCGCCCTCGGCCACCGCGATCACGCCGTGCTCCTCGGAGAGACGGTCTATGCGGCTGGCGCGGCCGAGCAGGCGGCCGTGGCCGCCGGGCCGCGGGCGCAGGGGGTCGCTGGAGAGGGTCTTGCTGCCGGCGTCGACCACCGCCCGCTGCGGCGTGGGTACGCTCACCACGGTGGCGATCACGGTCAGGGCACAGTCCTCGACGCCGCAGCTGCCGAGGTCGACCTGAGAGGCGTCGTGGAACACGTAGTTGCCCGGGCGGCACTCGGTCACGCCGGCCACCCGCATGGCGACCGCCGCCGTGGGCGTCGAGCCGACGGACACCTCCTCGACCGGAAGCCCCGCCAGGCGGAGCCGGGACGCGGCGGCGCACAGCCTCTCGCCCTCGTCGCGGGCGACGGCCTCCACCTCCAACCTGTTGGCGGCGGCGTAGGCCTGGCCGGCGTGGGTGAAGACGCCGCGCAGCCGCAGGCCGGGCAGTGCCGCGACGGCCTGTGCGGTTTCCACGGCCCGCTCGGGCTGCACGCCCACCCGGCCGTAGCCGACGTCGACCTTCAGCACCACGTCGAGCCTCTGCCCCGCGGCGGCGAAGGGAGAGGCCAGCGTGCGCGCCCCGTCGACGCTGTCGACGCCGCAGGCGAGCCGCGCGTGGGAGGCGAGGCGCAGCAGGCGGCGGCCCTTGTCCTCGCCCACGACGGGGTAGGCCACGAACAGGTCGTCGAAGCCGGCGGCGACGAAGACCTCCGCCTCGCCGACCTTCGCCACCGAGAGGCCCCGCGCGCCGGCGGCACGTTGCAGGGAGGCGATCTGGGGGCACTTGTGGGTCTTCGCGTGCGGCCGCAGGCGCACCCCCGCCTCGCGTGCCAGGGTGGCCATGCGTGCGACGTTGCGCTCCAGCACGTCCATGTCCACGACCACGCAGGGCGTGGGGAGCTCGTCGAGGGCCCGGCCGATCATGGGAGTGCCGAGGCTATCACCACTCGCCCGTCCGGGAGGCGCACGGCGGCACCGTAAGTGCCGAGCCTTCGCGCGTTTTCGGGCGCTGAGACGTTTCGTACACGAAGGGCGAAATGGTTCATTGAGACCACATGAATGGGCCATCGGGTCGATTCATCTGGTCCATCGGTCCGACCTATCGTCCGCCGCACAGCCTGAAGCAGCTACATCACTCGAGGCCACGGGACCAAACCTCCGGCTCAGCCGGAATTCCAGGGAGGCGACGAGCGATGGACGACCTCCGGTCTTTCGAAAGGCAGGTCGCGGAGCGGGTCGGCAACGACCACCCGGCGGAGGGGACACGCGGGGTCGCGGAGACGCCGACCTGGGCCCACGACCGGCGCAGCTTCATGAAGGTCGTCACCATGGCGGCCGCGGCGGTCGGGCTGGGGGCGACCGCCGCTGCGAAGATGGCGGAGGCGGCGGCCGCCGGCCTCAAGCCGTCCGTGATCTGGCTGCACTTCCAGGAGTGCACCGGCTGCACCGAGTCGCTCCTGCGCACGTCGCGCCCCGACCTCGCGAAGCTGATCCTCGAGCTCGTCTCGCTCGACTACCACGAGACGCTGATGGCAGCGGCCGGCCTGCAGGCGGAGACGGCGCTCAAGGCCGCCATGGAGAAGAACGCCGGCAAGTACATCTGCGTGATCGAGGGCGCCATCCCCACCAAGGACGGCGGCATCTACTGCATGATCGGCGGGCGCACGGCGCTCGAGATCGTCGAGGAGGTGGCCGCCAAGGCCGGCGCGATCGTCGCCATCGGCTCGTGCGCGTCCTGGGGCGGGATCCCGTCGGCCGATCCCAACCCGACAGGCGCGACCGGCGCGCCCATGGTGCTGAAGGGCAAGACGGTGGTCACCCTGCCCGGCTGCCCGGCCAACCCGTACATCTTCCTGGGCACCGCGCTGCAGTACGTGGCGTTGGGCACCCTGCCGAAGCTCGACGACAAGAACCGGCCCACCTTCGCCTACGGGCGCACCATCCACGAGCACTGCCCGCGGCGCGCGCACTTCGACGCCGGCCGCTTCGTGCAGCAGTTCGGCGACGAGGGCCACCGCCAGGGCTGGTGCCTCTACAAGACGGGCTGCAAGGGTCCGGCCACCCACGCCAGCTGCTCGACCCTGCACTTCGGCGAGGTGACCGACTCCTGGCCGATCGGCCTCGGCCACCCCTGCTTCGGCTGCACCGAGCAGCAGGTCGGCTTCCGGGTCCCCCTGCACGAGACGGTGCCGATCGAGCGGCCGACGCCGCCCGACACCTACCCCGGCATCCACGAGAAGCAGGGCCACGTCGGCGCGGTCGCCACCGGCCTGGCCGGCCTGGTCGCCGGCGCCGCGCTCGGCGCGGGCTACCGCTTCGCGAAGTCGCTCGGCGGAGAGCCGCCGGCGCCGTCGCCCCAGCGGGTGGAGCCGAAGCAGGAAGGCGCGAGCAGGGACGCGGGGGTGAAGCCGTGAACCCCGGCCGCCGGCGGGCGCTGCGCGTGCTCGCCGGGACGGGCGTCGCCACCGCCGCGACGACGGCGCCCGTGCAGGCGGCACGACTGCGCCGGCAGGTCTCCCCCGACGCCGTCGGCATGCTGTACGACACCACCCGCTGCATCGGCTGCAAGGCCTGCGTGGTGGCCTGCCGCGAGGCCAACGGCCTTCCGCCCGACACCAGCCTCGACGGCATCCACCAGGCGCCCCTCGACCTCAACGCCCGCACCAAGAACGTCATCAAGCTCTACCGCGAGGGCGAGCGGGTCTCCTTCTTCAAGGCCCAGTGCATGCACTGCGTCGACCCGGCCTGCGCCAGCGCCTGCATGCTGCACTCGCTGTCGAAGGACGAGAAGACCGGCATCGTCAGCTACGACCCGCAGTACTGCGTCGGCTGCCGCTACTGCGAGATGGCCTGCCCGTTCAATGTCCCCAAGTTCGAGTGGGTGAGCACCACGCCGAAGATCGTCAAGTGCGAGATGTGCCGGCACCTCCTCGCCCAGGGGAAGATCCCGGCCTGCTGCGAGGTGTGCCCGCGCCACGCCGTCATCTTCGGCACGCGAAAGGAGCTGCTGGCCGAGGCGAAGCGGCGGCTCGCCGCCGAGCCGGACCGCTACGTGCCGCACGTCTACGGCGAGACCGAGGCGGGTGGCACGCAGGTGCTGTACCTCTCGCACGTGCCGTTCGAGAAGCTCGGCCTGCCGGCTTACGGGCCCGAGGGCGTGCCCGAGACCGCTTACACCATCCAGGAGGGCCTCTACCAGGGCTTCGTCGCCCCCGTGGTGCTCTACGCGGCGCTGGGGGCGGTGCTGTGGCGCAACCGCACCAAGGGCGGCCCGGGGGAGGGGAAGCCATGAGCAGCCAGGTGCATGCGCACGCGCCGGTCGGAGGCGAGCTGTGGACGCGGCCCTTCCAGCTGCTGGTCGCCATCGCGGCGCTCGGCGGGGTGATGGCGGCCTGGCGCTTCGCCGCCGGCCTCGCCGCCGTCAGCAACCTCAACGACGGCTACCCCTGGGGCATCTGGATCGCCTTCGACGTGGTCACCGGCACCGCCCTGGGCTGCGGCGGCTACGCGGTCGCGCTCCTCGTCTACGTGCTCAACCGGGGCGAGTACCACCCGCTGGTGCGGCCCGCGCTGCTGACCAGCCTGCTCGGCTACGGCCTGGCGGTGCTGGCGGTGACCATCGACCTCGGCCGGCCCTGGGAGCTGTGGAAGGTGCCCGTCTACTTCTGGCGCTGGAGCCACTCGCCGCAGCTCGAGGTCGCGCTCTGCGTCGCCACCTACGTCGGGGTGGTGCTCGTCGAGCTGTCGCCGGCGGCGTTCGAGAAGTGGCGCGACGGCAGCCACCCGGGCCTGCGCTCGCTGGCGGCGCGGGCGGCCGGCCCGGTCGGCAAGGCCATGCCGTTCATCATCGCGCTGGGCCTGCTGCTGCCGACCATGCACCAGTCCTCGCTCGGCACCATGATGCTGCTGCCCGGCCCGCGCCTGCACCCGCTGTGGTTCACGCCGTGGCTGCCGCTGTTCTTCCTGGTCAACTGCGTGCTGATGGGCATCGGCGTGGTGATGGTCGAGAGCCACGTGTCCGCCAGCGCCTTCGGCCGCCGCCGCGAGACGGCCATGCTCGCCTCGCTGGGCCGGGTGGGCGCCTGGGTGACCTGGTTCTTCGTGGCGTTGCGCGTGGTCGACATGGCCGCCCGCGGCCGGCTGCCGGCGCTCGCGTCCTGGTACGGGCTGGCGGTCCTCGTCGAGCTCGGCCTGGCCGCGGCGGGCGCCTCGCTGCTGATGTCCGACACCAGGCGCCGCCAGCCCGGCGGCCAGGTTCTCGCCGGCCTCCTCCTGGTCACCGCCGGCGCGGTCTTCCGCTTCAACGTCTACCTGGTCGGCTTCCGGCCGGGCTCGCAGTGGAGCTACTTCCCGGCCGTCCCGGAGCTGCTGATCACCTTCGGCATCGTGGCCCTGGAGATCGCTCTCTACGTCGCCGCGGTGCGCACGTTCCCGATCCTCGCCGGCCCTCCCGCGCCGGCCCGCGCCTAGGGGGAGAAGAGATGGCCAGAATCGTCATCGACCCGATCACCCGGATCGAGGGTCACCTGCGCATCGACGTCGAGGTGGACGGCGGCTCCGTGAGGAACGCCTGGGCCTCGGGACAGATGTGGCGGGGGATCGAGAACATCCTCCTCGGCCGCGACCCCCGCGAGGCCTGGATCTTCACCCAGCGCTTCTGCGGCGTGTGCACCACCGTCCACGCCATCGCCTCGGTGCGCGCGGTGGAGAACGCGCTCAAGCTGGAGATCCCGAAGAACGCCCAGTACATCCGCAACCTGATCGTGATCGCGCACGCGCTGCACGACCACATCGTGCACTTCTACCACCTCTCCGCGCTCGACTGGGTCGACGTCGTCTCCGCCCTGAAGGCGGACGCGACGAAGGCCTCGGCACTGGCCGAGAGCCTCTCGCCCTGGCCGATGAACGGCCGCGTCGCCCTGCAGGCCACCAAGGACAAGCTGGCCGGCTTCGTGGGCGCCGGCCAGCTCGGGATCTTCGCCAATGGCTACTGGGGCCACCCGGCCATGCACCTGCCGCCGGAGGTGAACCTGCTGGCGGTGCACCACTACCTGCAGGCGCTGGAGTACCAGCGGAAGGCGAACCTGGTGGTGTCGCTCCTGGGCAGCAAGACGCCGAACATCCAGAACCTGGCGGTGGGCGGCGTCGCCAACGCCATCAACCTCGACAACCAGGCGACGCTCAACATGGAGAAGCTCTACATGGTGAAGAACGTGCTGGACGAGGTGGTGGCCTTCGTGCAGCAGGTGTACCTGCCCGACGTCTGCGCGATCGGGGCGATGTACCCAGACTGGCTGAAGTACGGCGCGGGCGTCACCAACTACCTGGCGGTCCCCGACCTGCCGGTCGACACCAGGGGCACGCAGTTCGATCTGCCCGGCGGCACCATCATGGGCGGCGACTTCTCCACCCACAGGGCGATCCGCAGTTTCGACGACCCCTACTTCCGCGACAACGTCGAGGAGTCGATCGCCCACTCCTGGTACGACGGCGCCTGGCAGAAGCACCCGTACGAGGAGACGACCGAGCCCAAGTACACGAAGTTCGAGGAGGGCGGCAAGTACTCCTGGGTGAAGGCGCCGCGCTTCCAGGGCAAACCGATGCAGGTGGGGCCGCTCTCGCAGGTGCTGGTCGGCTACGTCGGCGGCCACGAGCCGACGAAGCGCTGGGCCGACCTCGCTCTCAAGACCGTCTCCGGCATCGCGAAGACCCAGGTGACGCCGGCGATGCTGCAATCGACGCTGGGCCGTCACGCGGCGCGGGCCGTGCGCACGGCGGTGATCGCCGAGACCGCGCAGAAGCACTGGAAGCTGCTGGTCGACAACATCGCCAGCGGCGACACCGCGATCTTCAACCCCCCGCAGTTCCCGGCGGGCGAGGTGCGCGGCTTCGGCTTCCACGAGGCGCCGCGGGGGACGCTCTCCCACTGGGCGGTGATCGAGGGCGGGAAGATCAAGAACTACCAGGCGGTGGTGCCGACGACCTGGAACGCGAGCCCCCGCGACGGCAAGGACCAGAAGGGGCCGTACGAGGCCTCGCTGGTGGGCAACCCGGTCGCCGACCCGCAGCGGCCGCTGGAGGTGCTGCGGACCGTCCACTCCTTCGATCCCTGCCTCGCCTGCGCGGTCCACACCCTCGACCCGGAGGGCCGTGAGGTCGCGCGGGTGAAGGTTCTCTGACGGGGCGGGTGGCGGTGCCGTGAGCCGAATCGGCGTCCTCGGCCTGGGCAACGTCCTGATGGGGGACGACGCCTTCGGGCCCTGGGTGGTGCAGCTGCTGGTGGCGGAGCACGAGTTCCCGCCCGAGGTGCAGGTCGAGGACCTCGGCACGCCGGGTCTCGACCTCATCCCCTACGTCTCGGAGCTCGAGGCGCTGGTGCTGGTCGACACCGTCCGCGCGGAGGCCCCGCCCGGCAGCCTGCGGCTGTACCGACGGGAGGACCTGCTGCGGCACGCCCCGCAGGCGCGGCTGAGCCCGCACGATCCGGGAGTGAAGGAGGCGTTGCTGACGGCCGAGTTCGCCGGCCGCGGGCCGCGCGAGGTCCTGCTGGTGGGCGCGGTTCCGGCCCGCACGGCGATGGGTGTAGGCTTGAGCCCGCCGCTGCGGGAGGCGGTGCCGTCCGCCGCGGGCCTCGTGCTGCGCGAGCTGGAACGGCTGGGCTGCCCGGCCCGGCGGCGCAGCCAGACCCGGCCTCCTGACGTGTGGTGGGAGGCCCGCTGAAGACGACACGCAGCCGATGAGAGTGGGGGAGACGGCGCGACGGCTCGCGCGCGCGGAGGCGGTCCTGGTCGTGCTGATCGCCGCCCACAGCCTGGTCGTGGGCCTGTTCCTGGCCTTCGCCACCGAGTGGGGAGCGCGCTTCGGCGGCTTCGGTTCCGTGAATCCGCTCTTCTTCCCCCGCCAGGCCGGCGCCTTCCACTTCGTGGTGGCGGCCGTCTACCTGACCGAGTACTTCCGCTACCGCGGCGTCCTGCTGCTCGTGCTCACCAAGGCGATCGCCGTCGTCTTTCTCGGCCTCTGCACCGCGCTGACCGACGCGCCGTGGGTGGTGCCGCTCTCGGGGCTCGGCGACGCCGCGATGGCGGTCGCGGTCGTCTGGCTTCGGCGGTCGCGCGGACTGCCGCTGGCCGGGCCGGTGGCCGCGCCGTGAGACGGCGGCTGACGCTGGCGCTGCTCGGCGCCTCGCCGCTGGCGCTCGCCTGCGGTGCCCCGCCCGACCGCAGGCTGCGCGTCCCCCTGGCCACGCTCTCGACGGGAGGTCGCAGGGTGGTCGACCACGGCGGCGAGCCGGTCGAGCTCCTGCGCACCGAGACCGGCGTGGTGGCCCGCAGCCTGCTCTGCTCCCACTACGGCTGCCGGGTCAGCTGGCGACCCGAGCGGTCGCAGTATGTCTGCGCCTGTCACCAGGGCGCCTTCGACGCGGAAGGCCGGCCTGTCGCCGGCCCGCCGACGCGCCCGCTGCGGCCGGTCGCCGCGGCGGTCGAGGGCGACGCCGTGCTGGTCGGCGAGCCGTGACCCGTCCGCGCCTCGTCGTCACCGGGGCCTCCGGCTTCGTCGGCCGGCACCTGCTGGACGCCCTCAAGCACGACTACGACATCGTCGGCATCGCCCGGCGCAGCCAAGCCCGCTCGGGCGCTCCGGTCCACCCCTCGATCCGCTGGCACCAGGCGGACATCGGCGACCGCGAGGCGCTGTCTCCGATCTTCGAGGAGCTGAAGCGCGAGGGCGGGGCGACGCTCCTGATCCACCTCGCCGCCCACTACGACTTCACGGGCGAGGACCACCCGGAGTACTGGCGCACCAACGTCGAGGGGCTGCGCCACGTGCTCGAGCTGTCGAAGGGCCTGGGCCTGCGCCGCTTCCTCTTCTCCAGCTCCACGGCGGCCTGCGCGTTCCCCAGGACGGGCCAGGCCCTGACCGAGACCAGCCCCCCCGACGGCGACCACGTCTACGCCCGCACCAAGGCGATCGGCGAGCGCATGCTCGCCGAGTACCGCGAGCACTTCCCCTCCACCGTCGTCCGCTTCGCCGCCCTGTTCTCGGACTGGTGCGAGTACCCGCCGCTCTTCATGTTCCTGGAGACCTGGCTCTCCTCCGCCTGGAACGCGCGCATCCTGGGCGGCCGCGGCCGCTCGGCGATCCCCTACCTCCACGTCGACGACCTCGTCCTCTTCTTCCTGGCGCTGCTGGAGCGGGTGGAGGACATGGCTCCGGGGACGGTGCTGCAGGCCAGCCCCGACGAGGCCGTCTCCCACCAGCAGCTCTTCGACGAGGCGACGCAGGTGGCCCTGGGCCGCCGCCCGCGGGCGATCCACGTCCCGCGGCCGCTGTGCCGGCCCGGCATGTGGGCGCTGGACCTGGCCGGTCGCCTGATCGGAAGGCGGCCGTTCGAGCGGCCGTGGATGGCGCGCTACGTCGACCTGGCCATGACCATCGACGCCAGCGCCACCCGCGCCCGTCTCGGCTGGCAGCCTCGCCCCCGGCTGCAGGTGCTGCGCCGCCTGCCGTTCCTGCTGGAGAACCGCCGCATGGACCCGGTGGAATGGAACCGCGCGAACCGGGCCGCGATGAAGGAGGTCCACCTCGAGACCAACCTGCGCATCTACCGCCTGCTGAACCGGCACGCCCCCGAGATCGCCGCCGAGTTCACCGAGGTGCTGACCGGGCCGGACGGCCGCCAGCGCTTCCCGAGCTACCAGCAGGTCAGCGGCGAGGACCACCAGTGGAACCACACGCTGATCCTCCGTCACCTCATGAACGCCGTGCGCACCCGGGAGCGCTCGATCCTGGTCGCCTACTGCCGGGATCTCGCCGAGCGTCGCTTCCGGCAGGGCTTCCCCTCGCGCGAGGTCTGCGACGCCTTGCGGGAGCTCAACCGCATCGTCTTCAAGGTGCTGCGTCGAGACCCGGAGGCCGAGAGCCTGCGGCCCGACATCTACGAGCACGTGACGATGACGCTGACCTGGGGCTGCGACGAGACCCAGCAGGTCTTCGAGCGGCTCGAGGCGCGGGCTCGGCACGCTCGAGGGCAGGACGGCGGGCGCCAGGGGGGGGGAGGGCTGCTCGAGGGAGACGAGCGGCCGGGTCGTCCGCAGCGTCCATAACTGCAAAGAACGACGAATCAGCGAAATGATGCAAACGGATGATGGACGCCGGTGGGTGCGCCGGGGGATTCTGTCCACCGGGGTGGCCGACGTGTCCGGCCACCGACCGGGTGATGCCAGTCGAAGGCCGCAGGATCGAGGTCCGTGGGACCGTGCAGGGCGTCGGCTTCCGGCCCTGGGTGTACCGCATCGCGCGTGAGGCGGGCCTGGGCGGCCGCGTCCGCAACGACCCCGGCGGGGTGACGATCGAGGCCTTCGGCACCTCTGCCGCGCTGGACTCGTTCCTGAGGCGGATCGAGCGCGAGCGGCCGCCGGCGGCGGAGGTGCGGGAGGTCCGCAGCGCGACGATCCCCGCCGAGGCGACCCGCACCTTCGAGATCGTGTCGAGCGCGGACGAGGGCGCCCGCGTCGTCTCCATCCCGGCGGACCTCGCGACCTGCCCCGAGTGCCTGCGCGAGACGTTCGACCCTGGGGACCGCCGCTTCCGCTACCCGTTCACGAACTGCACCCACTGCGGCCCGCGCTACACGATCGCGCGCGACGTCCCCTACGACCGGCCGGCCACGACCATGGCGGGGTTCGTGATGTGCGCCGACTGCCGGCGCGAGTACGAGGAGCCGGCCGACCGCCGCTTCCACGCCCAGCCGATCGCCTGCCCCGCGTGCGGGCCGCGCCTGCGGCTGCTCGGCGCCGACGGGACGGCCGTCGGCGCCGACGAGCCGATCGCGGCCGCGGCTGCTGCGCTGCGGTCGGGGCAGGTGGTCGCGGTGAAGGGCCTCGGCGGGTACCACCTCGCCTGCGATGCCACGTCCTCCGCGACGGTACGCACGCTGCGCTCGCGCAAGCGCCGCGACGAGAAGCCCTTCGCGGTGATGGTGCGCGACCTCGAGGCGGCCCGGCGACTCGCCGATCTCGGCACGGAGGAGGAGCGGCTGCTCTCGTCCGTGGAGCGACCCATCGTCCTGGTGAGCCGGCGGACGGCCGCCGCGCTCGCGCCCGAGGTGGCCCCCGGCAACCCGCTGGTCGGCCTGATGCTCGCCTACACGCCGCTGCACCAGCTCCTGCTCGAGGCGGTTGCCCGTCCGCTGGTGATGACCTCCGGCAACCTCTCCGAGGAGCCGATGGCGGCGAGGGACGAGGAAGCCGTGGCGCGGCTGTCCGGGATCGCCGACCTGTTCCTGGCGCACGACCGGGAGATCGAGAACCGCTGCGACGACTCGGTGACTCGGGTGATCGCGGGCGTGCCCACGGTGCTGCGGCGCTCGCGCGGCTACGTCCCCCGCGCGATCGCGCTGGCCCGGCCCGTGCGCCGGCCGGTCCTCGCCTGCGGCGCGCACCTCAAGAACGCGTTCTGCCTGGCGGCGGGCGACTCGGCCTGGCTCGGCCCGCACATCGGAGACCTGGACAACCTGGAAGCCGTGCGCTCGTTCGAGGAGCAGGTCGAGCGCCTGCAGCGGTTCCTCGGCGTCCGCCCGGAGCTGATCGCCCACGACCTCCACCCCGACTACGCCTCCACCGACTACGCCCGGCGGCGGGGCGAGCCGGCGAAGGTGGCGGTCCAGCACCACCACGCCCACGTCGCGAGCGCGCTCGCCGAGCACGGCCTCGACGGCCCGGTGCTCGGCCTCGCCTGGGACGGCACCGGCCTCGGCACGGACGGCCGGGCCTGGGGCGGCGAGCTGCTGCTCGTGGACGGCCCCCGCTTCGCCCGCCTGGCCACCCTGCGGCCGCTGCCGCTGGCCGGCGGCGACCAGGCGATCCGCGAGGTCTGGAGGCTGGCTCTCGCGGCGCTGGAGGATGCCTTCGACCGCCAGGCGCCCTTGGACCGGCTCGCCCTCTTCGACTCCGTGGCCGACCGCGACATCGCGGTGGTCCGCCAGATGCTGGAGAAGGCCGTTCGCTCCCCCCTGGCCCACGGCGCCGGCCGCTGGTTCGATGCCCTGGGCGCTCTGGGGCTGCGGCGGAGCCGGGCCGGCTATGAGGGCCAGGTCGCGCTCGAGTGGAATCTGGTTGCGGACGCCGGTGAGGCGGGGCCCTACCCGTTCACGCTCGCCCCGCGCGACGGGGTCACGGAGGTCGACCTGCGGCCGATGGTGCGCGCGGCGGTCGACGACCTCGTGGCCGGCGCCGCGTCAGGCCTGGTCTCGGCCCGTTTCCACGAGACGATGGCCGAGGCGGCGGTGGCGATGGTCCGCCACGCCGGGCCCGGGCACGGCCGCCTGCCGGTGGTGCTCACCGGTGGCTGCTTCCAGAACGCGCGGCTGGTCGAGGGCGTGCTGCGGCGCCTGGCCGGCGAGCGGACGGTCCTGCGCCACCGGCAGGTGCCGCCGGGCGACGGCGGCATCGCGCTCGGCCAGGTGCTGGTAGCGGACGCGGCGGCGGGTGCATGATGAAGGGCTCGCTGGTGTTCGCCGGCCGCGTGCTCTCGGTCGAGGAGACACCCCTCGGCCGGGTGGGGCGGGTGAGCGTGCGGGGGGCGACGGTCGAGGTGGTGCTCGACCTCGTCCCGGCGGCGGGTGTCGGCGACACCGTGCTGGTCCACGCCGGGGTGGCGTTGTCGACCCTGCGCGAGGGCGGGGGACCAGCCGGGGATGGGGAGGCCTGAGGCATGTGCCTGGCGGTGCCGGGTAAGGTGGTCGAGATCACGGGCGAGGGCGAGCTGCGCATGGGGAAGGTCGACTTCTCAGGGGTGCAGCGGCAGGCCTGCCTCGCCTACGTGCCGGAGGTGCGGCTCGGCGACTACGTGCTGGTCCACGTCGGCTTCGCCATCTCCCGCATCGACGAGCAGCAGGCGATGGAGACGCTGGAGGCGCTGGCCGAGATCGGCGAGCTGGCCGAGCTGGGCGAGCCACCCCAGCCGGGCCCGGGGAAGGGCTGATGCGGCACGTCGACGAGTACCGCGACCGCGCCGCCGTGGAGGCGGTCGTCCGCCGCATCCACGCCACCGTCAGCCGGCCCTGGACGCTGATGGAGGTCTGCGGCGGGCAGACCCACTCCATCCTGAAGTTCGGCATGGACGAGCTGCTGCCCCAGGCGCTGCGGCTGGTGCACGGGCCGGGCTGCCCGGTCTGCGTCACCCCGCTCGAGCTGATCGACCGGGCGCTCGCCATCGCCTCCCGCCCCGAGGTCACCTTCTGCTCGTTCGGCGACATGCTGCGGGTCCCCGGCTCGGTCGACGACCTGCTGAAGGTGAAGGCCCGCGGTGGCGACGTGCGCATCGTCTACTCGCCGCTCGACGCCCTGCGCCTGGCGAAGGAGCACCCGCAGCGCAAGGTCGTGTTCTTCGCGGTCGGCTTCGAGACCACGGCGCCGGCCAACGCCATGGCCGTCCATCGCGCCGCGGCCGAGGGTGTCGGCAACTTCTCGGTGCTGGTCGCCCACGTGCTGGTGCCGCCGGCGCTCTCGGCCCTCCTGTCCTGCGAGGACACGCTCGTCCAAGGCCTGCTGGCCCCCGGCCACGTCTGCGCCGTCACCGGCTACCGCGACTACGAGCCCATCGCCGAGCGCTACCGCATCCCGGTCGTGGTCACCGGCTTCGAGCCGCTGGACCTGCTGAAGGGCGTGCTGGCCGCGGTGACGCAGCTCGAGCGGGGGGAGGCGCTCGTCGAGAACCAGTACCCGCGTGCCGTGGTCCGCGAGGGCAACCCGGCGGCGCTGCGCATGATCGAGGACGTGTTCGTGGTGTCCGACCGCAGCTGGCGGGGACTGGGGACGATCCCGAAGAGCGGCTACGCGCTGGCGGCGAAGTACGCGGGCTTCGACGCCGAGCGGGTGTTCGACGTGGCCGGCCTCAGCGTCCGCGAGCCCGAGGAGTGCCGGGCCGGGCTGGTGCTGCAGGGACGGCTGCGCCCCACCGACTGCCCGGAGTTCGGAACCCGCTGCACGCCCGAGCACCCGCTGGGGGCCACCATGGTCTCGAGCGAGGGGGCCTGCGCCGCATACTTCCACTACCGCCGCCCTGCGCGCCCGGCGGCGGCGTCCTGACCATGGCCCGCTCCCTCGACGCGATGCTCAGCTGCCCGGCGCCCCTCGACCACGGCGACATCGTCGAGCTCGCCCACGGCGGCGGCGGCCGAAAGACGGCGCAGCTCATCGAGAAACTCTTCGCGCCGGCTTTCCGCAACCCGCAGCTCGAGCCGCTGGGCGACGGCGCCATCGTGACGGTGGGCGCCGAGCGGCTGGCCTTCACCACCGACACCTTCGTGGTGAAGCCCGCCTTCTTCCCGGGCGGAGACATCGGCTCTCTGGCCGTGCACGGGACCGTCAACGACCTCGCCATGTGCGGGGCGGCCCCGCTGTTCCTGAGCGCCGGCTACCTGCTGGAGGAGGGCTTCCCGATGCGCGACCTCGCCCGGGTGGTCGACTCCATGGCCGCCGCCTGCCGCTCGGTGGGCGTCCTCCTGGTCACCGGCGACACCAAGGTGGTCGACCGCGGCAAGGGCGACGGCGTCTACGTCAACACCTCGGGGATCGGGCGGGTCCGCGAGGGTGTCTCGGTGGGGCCCGACCGCGCGCGGCCAGGGGACGCCGTTCTCGTCTCGGGGCCGGTAGGCGACCACGGCATCGCGGTGATGGCGGCCCGCGAGGGCATCGAGTTCGAGACGCGGCTCGTCTCCGACAGCGCGCCGGTGGTCCGCCCGGTGCAGGCGCTGCTGGAGGCGGTGAGGGAGACGCGCGTCCTGCGCGACCCGACCCGTGGCGGTCTGGCGACGGCGCTGTGCGAGATCGCGGTCTCCTCGCGGGTCGGCATCCGGCTGGAGGAGACGGCGGTGCCCGTGCGCGAGGAGGTGCGCGGGGCCTGCGAGCTGCTGGGCTTCGACCCGCTGTACGTGGCCTGCGAGGGCCGCTTCCTGGCGATCGTGCCCGGCGAGCGCGCCGACGAGGCGCTGGCGGCGGTCCGCTCGCAGCCCGGCGGCGAGGCCGCCTGCCGCATCGGCTCGGTGCAGGCCGAGGACCCGGGCCGGCTGGTCCTGCATACCGCGATCGGCAGCCACCGGCTGCTGGAGCGCCTCTCCGGCGAGCAGCTGCCGCGGATCTGCTAGGGTGGACGGCTGATGCACGAGTACTCGCTGGTCTCGGCCCTGGTCGACCGCGTGGAGAAGGAGGCCCTGGCCCGCAACGCCGTGGCGGTGCACCGGCTGTCGGTCCGGATCGGCGCCCTCTCCGGCGTCGAGCCGCAGCTGTTCGCCTCGGCGTTCAGCCTGTGCCAGCAGGGGCTGCTGGAGAAGGCCACCCTGGACATCCGCCGCTCCGAGGCGGCCTGGGCCTGCCCGGAGTGCGGCGCGGCGATCGCCGACGGCCAGGCCCTGCGCTGCGCGGCCTGCGGCGTGCCGGCGAAGCTCGTCGGCGGAGACGAGATACTGCTCGAGCAGATCGAGATGGAGGTTCCCTGATGTGCGAGACCTGCGGCTGCGGCGATCCCAACCTGGTCTCGGTCGAGGTCCACGACAAGATACTCGCCAGCAACGACCGCACGGCCGCCCACAACCGGGAGCACCTCCTCGAGGGCGGCGTCTTCGCCATCAACCTGATGGGCTCGCCGGGGGCGGGGAAGACCGCGGTGCTGGAGGCCACGGCCCGTGCCGTCCGCGGCCGCCTCGGCGTCATCGCCGGCGACCTGGAGACCGAGCGCGACGCGGACCGGCTGCGGGCCGTCGGCGTGCCCGCCGCGGCCATCACCACCGGCTCGGCCTGCCACCTCGACGCCGAGATGGTGCACCGGGCTCTGCACGACTTCCCCTGGCGCGAGCTCGACTACCTCTTCGTCGAGAACGTCGGGAATCTCGTCTGCCCGGCGGTGTACGACCTCGGCCAGGCCGCGAACGTGGTGGCGCTCTCGGTCACCGAGGGCGAGGACAAGCCGCTCAAGTACCCGGTGATGTTCCGCAAGGCCGACCTGGTGCTGCTGACCAAGATCGACCTGCTGCCCCACCTCGACTTCGACGTGGCGGCCGTCGAGGCGGCGCTGGCGCGGGTGATGCCTCTGCCCGAGGTGATCCGGCTGTCCGCCCGGACGGGAGAGGGCGTGCCGGCCTGGCTCGAGTGGCTGAGGGCCCGGCG
>Ga0335069_10001368_pt1 | contig 39474 bp, 38 predicted proteins | sample Lox_Sample_11_FD_206714 | JGI IMG/M metagenome (GOLD analysis project Ga0335069, IMG submission 206714) | Soil microbial communities from Loxahatchee National Wildlife Refuge, Florida, United States - Lox_Sample_1.1 | ecosystem: Environmental > Terrestrial > Soil > Wetlands | place: USA...
CGGCTGGTCGCGCTTCTTCTGGATGTCGTTGCCGAGCAGCGCGCCGCCCAGCGTGCCGGCGACCATTGCGACGTCACGACCCGTGCCGCCGCCGATCAGGCTGCCGATCCCCAGGCCGCCAAGACCACCGATGATTGCGCCGAGGCCACGGTGCTGGTTGGTCGGTATGTCCATCTGCGTGATCTGCTCGATCACCCCCTGGCGAATCTCCGTCTCGCCCGGCTGCTGGCCGAACGCGTGCCCGGCGCTTAGCATGAGCGCAAGCACTGTGGCAAAAGCGTACGAAGACAGGCGGTTCAGCATCGCGTTTCTCCCACGGTTGTTCGTCGTCAGCCGCCGCGAAGCGAGCGACGACAAGCAGGCCGCGATTATAGCTTCCACGCGCGCTTTCGACTCCCGGGCTTCTAGTGCCGCGTGCCCTTGGCGGGCAGCTTCCCCTTCGCCGTCACCGCCTCCACCGAGAGCGTGAACGTGCGCTGCTCGTCGGGGTTCATCGCACCGACGCCGATCAGCTTGCGCGCGATCTCCTCGCCGCGATCGTTCCAGATCGACACGACGACGGTGTACTCCCACGGCTCGCCATCCGCGGGATGGCGGATACAACCCTCGATGCGCAGCGGCGTGACCGCAGGCTCGGGCAAGGTCTCCGCGCGCGCGCCGTAGCGCAGATAGTGCCCGCACGCCGGGCACACGGCGGCGCTCTCGAGGATCGTCTCCCGGCAGTGCGGACAGTGTCGCGTCGCCCCGGGAGCGCCAGGGCTCACACTGCTCATTGCTACGAGACCGTGCGGCTCTCCGCGTCGTGGCCGTTGCCGCGCCTGCCGAGCATCGCGCCCTTGCCTTCGCCCCAGCCGAACTCCGCCTGGCCGCGCATCCGCGCGCCTGCGGCGACTGTGAGGGTACCGGTCTTCAAGTCACCGATCACGACACCGGAGGCGAGCAGATCGACGTGCGTCGCCTCTTCGACGTTGCCTTCGAGCTCGCCGGCGATCGTGACCTTGCTCGCGCGAACGCTGCCCGTCAGCTTGGCGCCCGCCTCGATCGTGAGATCGCCCTGGACGCTCACGTCGCCTTTGAACTTGCCGGCGATGCGCACGCTGCCGCCACCTTCGATCTTGCCTTCGATCGTGATGTCGGCGGCGATCAGCGACTCCTTGCCAAGCGGGCGGGGTTCCGCACGCGCAATCGGAGCGGCACTGATCGGCGCGACCTCCGGCTTGGGCGGCGGGGCGTCGAAGCGAGCCGGTTCTTTCACTTCGGGGGCCGGCGTGGGCGTCTGCCGGGGAGTCACACTGTCTTTCCACATGGCCATGGCGTCGCTCTCGAAAGGGGAACGGGGAACTCAAGGCTAGCGCCAAAACGCGCGGGAGGCAATGCATTTGTCATAAAAACTCGCGGATCGGCCACGAAAAGTGCGCAAAATCGCTCTCCCCTATAATCCGGCGAGCAGGCCCTGCGAGATTCCCGCCCGATGACGACCACCATCCTGTGCTCGACGCCGCGGCCGGGCGTCGCCGAGATCCGCTTCAACCGCCCGCATCGGCTCAACGCGGTGATCGAAGCCTTGTTTCGCGAGACGCTCGCCGCGCTCGGCGACGCCGAGCGCGATCGCGGCATCCGCGTCGTCGTCGTGACCGGCGAGGGCCGCGCATTCTGCGTCGGCGCCGATCTCAAGGAGCACGCGAAAGGCGAGCGCACCGCCTGGCAGAAGCGCGAGTACCTGCAGCTCGCCACCGAGGCGTGCGAGCGAATCCATCGGCTGAAGAAACCGGTGATCGCCGCAGTCAACGGCTACGCGCTCGGCGCAGGCGCCGAAATGGCGATCAACGCGGACTTCCTGCTGATGGCGCAAGGCGCGCGGATCGGTTTTCCGGAGACGAGCATCGGCACGTTCATCGGCGGCGGCTTGACGCACGTGCTGCCGCGGCTCGTCGGCCTCGCAAAGGCGCGTGAGCTCGTCTTCCTTGGTGAGCGGATCGACGGGAACGAGGCGAAGGCGATCGGCCTCGCGACGGCGGCGTTTCCCGACGCGAGCTTTCGCAACGATGTCTACGCGTTCGCCGAGCGGCTCGCCGCGCAGGCGCCGCTCTCGATCGCGCTCGCGAAAGAGCAGTTGAATCGCGCCGCCGAGCGTGCCTACGACACCGCGCTCGTCACCGAGCTCGAAGGCGTGCTCGCGTGCATGATGACGCGCGACTGGCAGGAAGGCATCGACGCGTTCGCCGCGAAGCGCAAGCCCCTCTTTCGCGGCGAGTGACCTTTGGCGAGCGGGTTCCTGCCGTTCCTCGCGCCGCGAGCGGTCGCGGTGATCGGCGCGTCGAACGAGCCGACGAAGCGCGGCTACCGCGCGCTGCAGACGCTCGCGAAGGACGGCTTCGCGGGCGACATCTATCCGATCAACCCGCGCGCCGCCGAAATCCAGGGTCTGCGCGCATATCCCGATCTCGCATCGGTGCCGGGTCCGATCGACCTCGCGCTCGTGTGCACCGCCGCGCGAACGGTTCCCGAGATCATCGAACAGTGCGGGCGCAAGGGCGTCGCGGGCGCCATCGTGCTGGCGCTCGGATTCGGCGAAAGCGGCGCTGAAGGGCGCGAGCTCGAAGCGCGCACGCTCGAAGCGGCGCGGCGCGGGAACGTCCGGGTCATCGGCCCGAACACCTCCGGCATCTTCAACGCACACTGCGCGCTCAACCTCGTCGGATTCGCCGATCTGCGCAAGGGCGGAATCGGCATCGTCTCGCAGTCGGGCAACGTCGCGCTCGCGCTCGCGACCGAAGGCGCGCTCGCCGGCCACGCGGGGTTCAGCACCTACATCGGCGTCGGCAACGAGTCCGACCTCCGCTTTCACGATTATCTCGCGCATCTCGGCGCGGATGCGCATACGACAGCGATCGCGATGTACGTCGAGGGCTTCAAGGAGCCGCTGCGCTTTCTCGAAACGGCGGCGGAGGTCGCTTGGCGCAAGCCGGTCGTTCTGTGCAAGGGCGGGCGCACGACGACGGGCCAGCAGGCGGCGCGCTCGCACACCGGAAGCCTCGCCGGCGACTACGCGGTCGCCAAGGCGTGCCTGCGGAGTGCCGGCGTCGTCGTCGTCGAGCGCTCCGACGCGCTGCTTCCCGTCGTCGAATGCCTGTCGCTGTTGCGCGAGATGCGATCGCGCCGCGTAGCGATCCTCGCCGACGGCGGAGGTCACGCGACGATCGCCGCTGACGCGCTCGGCGCTCTCGGATTGCAGCTCCCCGAGCTCGCCCCCGCCACGCGCGAGCGCTTGGCGGCCGTCCTGACACCGCAAGCCGTCATCGCGAATCCGGTCGACGTCGCGAACAGCGCCGACAGCGCGCCCGGCGTCATCGCCGAATGCGCCGACATCATCCTCGCCGATCCCGCGATCGACGCGCTGCTTGTAGTCGGGATGTTTGGCGGCTACGCGCTGCGCTTTTCCGAGACGCTCGCCGCCGCAGAGGCGACCGCCGGTACGCGCTTCGCGGCGCTTCTCGGCGAGCATGGGAAGCCGATCGTCATGCACAGCATCTTCGCGCCACGGAAGCCCGAAGCGCTCGAGCACGCGCGCGCGGGCGGGATCCCGTTGCACGGCTCGATCGAAATGGCGGCGCTCGCGCTCTCCGCGCTGGCCGAGTACTCCGAGTGGCGGAGGCGCCCGCGGCGCGTGCCCGCCGCCCCGCGGACGCCTCCCGAGCGCGCGCAGCGGATCTTCGAGACCGCGCGCGCCGAAAGCCGCCGGGCGCTGCTCGAGCCCGAGGCACTGGATCTGCTCGACGCCTACGGGATCGCCACGCCGCCGCATGCGCTCGTCCGCAACGAGGCGGAGACACTCGCCGCCGTCGAACGCTTCGGAGCCGTGCCGCTCGCGCTCAAGATCGTCTCGCCCGACATCTTGCACAAGACCGAAGTCGGCGGCGTGCGCCTGGGGGTTCGGGGCGCGACCGAGGTCGAGGCAGCGCGAGTCGCGCTGCGCGCGGCGGTGCGCCAGAAAGTGCCCCGCGTCGACATCCGCGGCGTGCTCGCGACGCCGATGGCGGGGCGCGGCGTCGAATTGATCGTCGGCGTCACCCGTGATCGGCAATTCGGGCCGGTGATGATGTTCGGCCTCGGCGGCACGCTCGTCGAGTCGTTGCGCGAGGTCGCGTTCCACCGCCTCCCGCTCGATCGCGAAGAGGCACTCGAGCTCGTCGCCTCGCTCCGCACGCAGGAGGTGCTCGACGGCACGCGCGGATTGCCGGTCGTCGATCGCGTCCGTCTCGCCGCGCTGATCGCGGGCGTGTCCGACCTCTGTCTCGCCCACCCCGAAATCGCCGAACTCGATCTCAATCCCGTCGTCGCGGGGGCCGACGCGCTCGCGATCCTCGACGCGCGGATCGTGCTCGTCGGATAGGAAATCCCGGGACGCAATGTGTGGTCTCAGGAGTCCCCCTCTGGGAATCCCCTGCAAATCGGGCGAGCTTGACCGCGGTCAACATCGGCTCACGACAAGGGCGTAGTTTGTTGGTGTGGGTCAAGTAGACGTTCGAGGAAGGCGACTGCTAGAGGAGATGATACTGATGGCAACCTACATCGCGGTGATCAATTTCACCGAGCAAGGCATTCGCTCCGTTAAGGAGTCACCAACTCGCCTGGGCGCTGCGGCCAAGCTGGCCGAGTCGATGGGCGTGAGGGTGAAGCAAGCGTTTTGGACATTCGGTCAATACGACATGGTGGTCATTTCGGAAGGATCCGACGAAGCCGTCGCAGCGTGGATGTACAAAGTCGGGTCGATGGGCAATATCCGGTCGACCACTCTGAGAGCTTTCACTGCGGACGAAATGCAGCAGATTGTCGCCAAGATCCCTTGATACTTGGCTGGGCCTGCCCGACCGCGCCCGCCTGGCCGCGCTGATGGCGGGGCCGGCCGGGAGTTGTTCGCGTCTGCGCTGATCGCGCCAGGGTTCTATGCCTTGCGATCCCTCGGGCCGAGGAAGAACCACAGGATCAGCCCTAGCAGGGGCAGCAGCACGACGACAAGCGTCCAGAGCAGCTTCTTCTCGTTCGAGACCGAGCTCTGGAAGATGTTGATGATCGCCCAGATGTCACCGGCGAGGATCAACACGCCCCAGATGTTGTAGCCCAGGTTCATCATTTCCGCTCCCTTTCGCCGCCCGTCGAGCCTCCGGCGCAATTGTAAACCTTGTTGACAATCCCCGCTGCGCCACCTACATCGCCGGCCGTGCGCCCGCCCCGAACCGCGCGGACGCGAGCAGCGCGATCGAGACGATCAGGATCTGCAGCACCGACACCGCAGCGATCGTCGGGTCGATCGCGTTCAGGATATTGTCGAACATCTTCTTCGGCAGCGTCATGTTGGCGCCGCCCAGGAACATCGCGATCACGAGCTCGTCGAACGACGAGATGAACGCGAGGAAGATCGCCGAGACTAGCGCCGGCCGCAGCTGCGGGAGCGTGACGCACCAGATCGCGCGCAGCCGGCTCGCACCGAGCCCCATCGCCGCGTTCTCGAGCGCGATGTCGAACGTGCGCAGCGCCGCGGTCATGACGACGACGACGTAGGGAATCGCGTGGACCGTGTGGCCGAGCACGATCCCGCGCCAGTCGCCGATCAGCTTGAGCTGCGCGAAGAGGCCGTAGACGGCGACGGAATAGATGATCGTCGGCACGATGAGCGGCATCGCCCCGATCTGGTTGACCCATTCGCGCCCCGGATAGCGGCCGCGAACGAGGCTGAACGCGAGCAGCGTGCCGAGGATCGTCGCGACCACCGTCGTGCACACGGCGATCTTCAGGCTTCTCCCCGTCGCGGCCAGCCACACCGGATCGTTGACGTACGCTTCGTACCAGCGCAACGAAAGCCCCGGCGGCGGAAACTGCAGGTACGAGGCCGAGCTGAACGATATGGGGAAGACGATGAAGAGCGGCAGCATCAAGAACACGAACACGGCGCCGACGTATATGTTGAGCGCGACCCGCGCGCGCGAGCGGCCAGGCCGGGGCCTCACGGTGCGACTCAGCTCCATTGGAGATCGCTCCGCAGCAGCCGGCGAAACGCAGCGTAGACGAGGAGCGCCGCGCCGAGCAGCACCATCGATAGCGCAGAAGCAAAGCCCCAGTCGAGGAATTCGCGCACCTGCTTCTCGATCAGCACGGCGATCATCAGCACGCGGCCGCCACCGAGGAGCGCCGGGGTGATGTAGAAGCCGATCGACAGTATGAACACGAGCGTCATGCCGGCGAGCACGCCGGGAAGCGTGAGCGGCACGTAGATCCTCGCGAAGATCTTCCAGGGGGTCGCACCGAGCCCTTCGGCGGCGAGCAGCAGTCCGCGGTCGACGCGACGCATGATGCTGTAGATCGGGAACACCATGAACGGCAGCAGCACGTGCACCATGCCGATCAGCACGCCCGTCATGTTGTACAGGAGAGGAAGCGGCTCGCGGATCGCGCCGCTTTCGAGCAGGAAGCGATTGACCACGCCGTTCCGGCCGAGGAGCACCATCCACGCGTAGGTCCGTACGAGCAGGCTCGTCCAGAAGGGCAGCAGCAGGAAGACGAAGCCGATCGTCGCCCAGCGCCTGCTCGCGCTGGCGAGGAAGTGCGCGACCGGATAGCCGAGAACGAGACAGATCACGCTCACGTACAGCCCGATCTGGAGCGTCCCGAGGAGCACGCGCACGTAGAGACCGTCGGTGAGCGCGCGTTCGTAGTTCGCGAACGTCCCGCCCTCGACCGAAAGCAGCATCAGCCGCGCCACGGGAACGAGGAACAGCAGGAACAGGAAAGCAAGCGGCAGCGACGCGAACGCGAGCGGACCGGCGTGCTCGCTGCGCCGGCGGCGCCGACGCGGCGCGGCAATCCGCGCGCTCGCCATCACGCCTGCCCTGACACCGCCACGAGATGCATGTCGGTCACGTTCCAGCCGACGGTCACATCGTCGCCGGCGGCGAGCGTGCCCGCGCGCTCGCGAAACGGCCAGCGCACGAGAAGATCGTGGCGAGCATCGATCCGCAGCCGGTACTTGACCGATTCGCCGACATAGATCACCTCGACGACGCGCCCGCGCAGGACGTTGTCCGCCTGCTGGCCATCGCCCATGAGACGCGGCCGCTCCGGCCGCACGAGCACGCCGACTTCGCTTCCCACCGGGAACGACGGCTGCGGCACTCTGATGCGCGTACCGCTCTCGGTCACCGCGACGGGCCGCCCGGCCTCGTCGGCGCCGAGATGCCCGCGGAAGAGATTCGACTCGCCGACGAAGTCGGCGACGAACCAGTTGACCGGATGCGCGTAGATTTCTTCGGGCGTGCCGACCTGCTCGATGCGTCCCTCGCTCATCACCGCGATCCGATCCGAAAGGACTAGCGCTTCCTCCTGATCGTGCGTGACGAATAGCGTCGTCAGTCCGAGGCGCCGCTGCAGCCGCTTCACTTCGAGCTGCATCTGCTCGCGCAGCTTGCGGTCGAGCGCGCCGAACGGCTCGTCGAGCAGCAAGAGGCCCGGATCGAACACGACCGAGCGCGCGAGCGCGACGCGCTGCTGCTGTCCGCCAGAGAGCTCGCGCGGAAGGCGCGCCGAAAGGTCGGCGAGGTCGACGAGCCGCAGGACCGCCGCGACGCGCTCGCGGATCTCGGCACGCCGCACGCCGCGCATCTCGAGCGGGAATGCGACGTTGCGCTCGACGCTCAAGTGGGGGAACAGCGCGTAATTCTGGAACACCATGCCGATCCCGCGCTTCGCGGGCGCGGCGAACGTGATGTCCTCGCCCTTGAGGCGAACGATACCTTCGTCGGGGAGCTCGAACCCGGCGATGATCTTGAGCAGCGTAGTCTTGCCCGATCCGCTCGGACCGAGGATCGTGACGAGCTCGCCGCGCGCCACGGCGAGGTCGATCCCGCCGAGCGCCGCGACGTTGCCGAACCGGCGGACGATCCCGCTGACCGCGAGATCGGCCTCTCGCACGGCCGCACTCGCCTGCGGCGAGTTCGTCAGCACGCGAGCGCGCGGCCGCGCGCGGTCAGCCGAGCATCCACTTCGCCCAGCGCTCCTTCACCTTGGGCGCGTTTTCCGACACCCACTCGACGTTCGTCCAAAACTGCTTCTGCAGATACGCGGGATTGGTCGGCAGGTACGGCTGCAGCTTCGGATCGGTGTAGTTGATCGCCTCGAGATTGAGACCGGGGTAGCCGATGATGTTCGCGTAGACGCCCTGGGGCTTTGGCTCCGCGATGAGCGCGAGCATCTTCTGCGCCCAATAGACGTCCTTCGCACCCTTCGGGATCGCGAAGCACGACTCCTTGATCGCGCCCTGGTTCCATTCGATCGCGATCGGCGCGCCCTGCTTGATCGCCGAGTAGTAGCGGCCGTTCCATGCGGTGCCGAGCACGGCTTCCTTGTCGACCAGCACCTGCGCCGACTGTGCGCCCGTCGTCCACCAGACCGCCACGTACTTCTTGATCTGGTCCATTTTCCTGAACGCGCGGTCGACGTCGATCGGATAGATCTTGTCGAGCGGCACGCCGTCGGCGAGCAGCGCGAACTCGAGGTTGTCGGCCGGGTCGTTGCGCATCGAGCGCGGCCCCGGGAACTTCTGCACATCCCAGAAATCGGCCCAGCTCTGCGGCCGCTTGCCTTCGGGAAACACGTCGGTACGGTACCCCATCACCGTCGAGTAGACGCCCTTCGGGAACACGTACTTGCGGTTCTGGAGATGCTTCGGGAACTGCGAGAGATCGACGATCTTCAGGTCGAGCGGCTCGAGCAACCCCGATTTCTCGGCGAGCATCGCGCTCTCGCCGTCGATCTCGGTGACCTGCCACTCGACGTTGCCGCTCTGGACCATCGCCCGCAGCTTGCCGAGGTCGACCGGGCTCGTGCTGACGACCTTGATGCCGTAGCGCTTTTCGTACTCGCTGTAGAACGCCGCGCGCATCGCGTTCTGCATGTCGCCGCCCGAATCGTTGACGACGATCTGCACGGGCTTCGCCGGCTCGGCCTGCCCCCAGGCGAGCCGCGGGAACACCGCCGCCGCCCCGCCAAGTGCGAGCAGCGACCGCCGCGTCCGTTGGAATCTGGTCATCGCTGAATCCTCCTCCTCGTTTGAACTTCCCAAGCGCAAAAGTGTACTCCGCTCACGAGAGCCAGCGCGATTCGACGCGATCAAAGGTCGGGAGCGAAGCGTGCGGCGGGCCGACGAGCAGATGCTTCGCGATCTTCTCCGACGGCGTCTTGGGAAGCCGGTCGATGTACGCGACGTAGCGCGGCACCTTGAACCGCGCGAGGCTCGCTTCGCAGTGCGCGACGATTCGGGGCGGCGGCACGTCGTCGCGGCCGAGGCCCGTTCGCAGGACGACGAAGACCTTCACCTCCTCGCCGCGCGTCGCATCGGGAACGGGCACGGCAGCCGCCTCGACGATCTCGGGCATTTCCCGCAGCACCGCTTCGACTTCGCGCGCGGAAATGTTCTCGCCGGCGCGGCGGATCATCTCCTTTACCCGGCCGACGATGTAGTAGTAGCCGCGCCCGTCGCGGCGGAAGAGGTCCCCCGTGCGAAACCATTCGCCGTGGAACGCCGCTGCCGTCGCGTCGGGCTTTCTGTAGTAGCCGCGCAGCATCCCCGGCCCGCGCAGCAGCAGCTCGCCGATCGCGCCAGTCGCGACCGGTGTTCCGTCGGAATCGGCGATGCGCGCCTCGCGGAACGGAGAGGGCACTCCGCACGAGCCCGATCCCACCATGTCGGCCGCCTCGATCGGCATGAAGAGCCCGGAGCCGACCTCCGTCATCCCGAACGCCTCGCGCACGACGAAGCCGAAGCGTTCCTCGAGCGCCGCGTGAATCGTCCTGTTCAATCCGTAGACGTTCACGCGGATCACCTCGTTGTCGCGATCCCGGGGCGACGGCGGCTGCTTGTAGACGACCTCGGGAAAGAGCGCGAACTGGATGCGATGCGCGCGCACCCAGTCCATGAACCGGCTCGCGCTCTGGCGCATTGCGACGTAGAGCGTTGCGCGCTGATAGAAGCTCATCATCAGCAGCCATTGCGGATCCATGTAGAAGAACGGCGTCGAGGCGAGGATCCGCTCATAGACGACACCATCGCGCCGCGCGTTGACCTTGCCGATCGTCAGCCAGTAGCGCTGGGTCAGCATGCAGCCTTTGGGAAATCCCGTCGTCCCCGACGTGTACTGGATGTTCAGCAGGTCGTCGTGGCCGACGTCCTCGTGCCGCGGCAGCGAGTCCTCGCCTTCGAACAGCGCGTCCCAGCGGCGCTGTCCCGCACCGGGCGAGCCGACGACGAAAACGCGATCGTCGCTCAGCGCGCACGGACGCTCCGGCAGCGCGGCAAGCGTGCCGAGACGCCCCTCGTCGATCACGAGAAACTCCGCCTCGGCGTCGCAGACGACATAGCTCATCTCGCGCGGCGTGTAGCCGACGTTGAGCGGGATCATCACCGCGCCGAGGCGCGCCAGCGCGAGCCACGTCAGCGGAAACGCTGCGACGTTGGGCAGCATCACGCCGACATGGCTGCCCTTCCCCACGCCGGCCTGCGCGAGGCCGGCGGCGAGCCGATCGACGCGCTCCTTCAGCGCCGAATAGGTGATGCGCTCGTTCGACTCGAAGAAGTCCCACGCGAGCCGGTCGGGGGCGGCGGACGCGGCATCGTCGACGAGCGCCCCGATGTTGCGAGGCAGCGGTTCGCTCTCGATCTGCCGGCGCCGTTCGGCGTACGGCGGGACGCTCGGGCCAGCGTTCGATCGTCCGGTCACGCGGGCGTCCGTGAGGGAGCTCGCGCGCCTTCAGGAGGCGCGCTTCAGCTCAGGCGGCGTCAGGCGCTGCCGATCGAGCTGCGTCACGGTGATCCCGACCGCGCGAGCGGCGAGGATCGGCGGATCGAGGACCTCGCCCGACGTCGGCAGCGGACCGATGCCGTGCGTGCGCGCGGTGACGTACAGCTCGTAGCTCCGCTTCCGCGACGTCCGTCCGACGGCGAGGAGCCGCGCCGTGCAGCGCACGTAGTCGCCATGGTAGACCGGGGCGAGGAACTCGACGTTCTCGAACGCGCGCATCAGTCCGCCGTCGCCGTCGATCATGTACGCGAGCTTCGTGCCGGCGATGCCGAACATCTCGACGATCGTGCCGAGCGACACGACGCGGTCGGTGTAATGACTGTCGACGCGCAACTCGACGGTCGAAACGTAGCGACTCAGGTCTTCGCCTGGCATGGCACCCTCTCCTCGACGTTGGATTCGACGTGTCGCCGCGATCGGGTGACTTCCGGCGTCGACGTGCCGGCCCATTGTAATGGCATTTCTGCAGCGCGCGCCAAAGGGGGTGTTGCCTGTAGAATTCCGAACATCCGCAGCTCTCCGGTGCCGTCACTCGCCGTCGTGTTCGTTCTCGAACCATGGGTCGCGGGATCTCGATGAGGCGACGCCGCCTGCTGGCCGCGATCGCGGGCTCGCCTTTCGTCGCTGCGTACGCGGTGCGCGCTCGCGCGCAATCGCTGCCGGTCCTCGGATTCCTGAACAGCGCGTCTTCGACCACCTACGCTTTCAACGCGAACGCTTTCCTGGAAGGGCTGCGCGAAGCGGGGTTCGTCGAGGGGCAGAACGTCGTCGTCGAATAGCGCTGGGCGGACAACGATTACAGCCGCCTGCCGGCGCTCGCGGCCGATCTCGTCCGACGCCGGGCGGCGGTGATCGCCGCCACCGGCGACATCGCATCCGCACGCGCGGCGCAATGGGCGACGACCTCGATTCCGATCGTCTTCACCGTGGGTGCCGACCCGGTCGCGTTCGGCCTCGTCACGAGCCTCTCCCGCCCCACCGGCAACGCGACGGGCGTAACGCTGTTCTCGAGCACGCTGATGGCGAAGCGTCTCGAGTTTCTGCGCGATGTCGCTCCGGACGCGCAGTTGATCGCGATGCTCATGAACCCCGACAACCTCAACTACCGCGTAGCCGTCGAGGCTGCGGAGGGCGCCGCACGCACGCTGGGACGGCAGACCTTTCTCGCCCATGCGAAGGCCCTCGGCGATATCGATGCGGCGTTCGAGACGATCGTCCGGAAACGCGCCGGCGCAGTGCTCGTTGCGAGCGATCCGATGTTCCTCGGGCAGCACGAAAAGCTCGCTGCGCTCGGCATCGCGGTGTCGCAGTCGCTGCTCGTGCGGGCAGACGACGTGATCCAGTAAGCCCGGTGGCGCCGCAGGAGCGCGTGGCCGACGGTACCGACGCACATCGGCGACCAGCTCACAGCGGAACGTTCACGACCTTGCCGCTCTTCGCCGCTTCGACGATCGCATCGGTGACGCGCAGGTTCTGCAGCCCGTCGCGCCCGCTGACGAGCGGCTTGGCTTCCCCGCGGATCACGGCGGCGAAGTGCGCGATCTGGTTGGCGAGCGGGTCGGCACGCTCGAGCGCGATGGTCTGCTCCTCGAAAGGCTTCCACCACGACCGCCCGTCCTTCGCCTTGTAGTACTTGAGCCGCATCGTCGGCACGCCGAGCGACCCGTCCGTGCCGATGATCGTGTAGCAGTCCTCGTCCGGGTAGCTCGTGTAGGCCTTGTTTTCCTGCGACGTCTGCTCCCAGCTCTTCGGGGACGCCGCCGTGTCCGAGAGGAGAAACGTGCCGAGCGCGCCGTTCTCGAAGCGCAGGTTGATCGCGACCGTGTCCTCGACCTCGAAGCCGCGCGTCGCGTTCGACGCGAACGCCTGCACGGCGACGATCTCCCCGACCATCGCGCGGAGGTTGCCGATCTCGTGCGTCATGTTGAGCAGGATCGGTCCCCCGCCCTTCTGCCGGCGCCACTCGTTCGGCGGATCGAAATAGCCCTTGTCGGGCTTGTAGAACACTGCGCTGCCGATGACGCCGACGACGCGGCCGAGCACGCCGGACTCCACGACCTCGACCGCCTTGTGCAGGATCGGGCTGTGCCGGCGATGGTGCCCGACCAGCAGCTTGTGCTTCGCCTTCTCGGCCGCTTCGACGAGGCGCAGCCCGGCCTCGAGCGTGTGGCCCACCGGCTTCTCGACGAGGCAGGGAACGCCCGCCGCGATGCACTCGAGCCCCTGCTCGACGTGCAGGTGATTGGGCGTGGCGAGAACGATGCCGTCGGGCTTGTCCTTCGCGATCAGCTCGGCGAGCGAGCGGCAGAGCGGAACCTTCTCCTTCGCGGCGATCTCGGGCGCTTTGGGGCCCGGATCGACGATCGCCGAGAGCTCGGTCGACCGACACTCCCGGACCTCCTCGGCGTGGCGGACGCCGATCATTCCTGCGCCGGCAACCGCGATCCGAACCCTGCGCACGGCGGTCCGAGGACGGGCGACTCGAGCGAAGCGGTTATGCCCTTCAGGTTCCGACGAAGAAGGTCGCGACCAGCGCGGCGAGCGCGACGCCTTGCAGAACCACGCGGTACGCCATCCAGTGCTCGTCGTCGAACGGGCTTGCCTCGCCGTTGTAGACCATCGACATGATTCCGAGCGCCAATGCGGCAACCGTGGCGAGCGTTGCGACGACGACCAGCGTAGCGAGGACGGTGCTCATGCAGTGATCCTCCAAGGATGGCTCGTCGAAGCATATACGACGAGCGATCGTCTTTGAAGCCGACCCCCACGGGTTCGCTGCTTGCTGCAACGCAGCACCCGCGGACTCGCAATGCGAGCAGCAAGCGCGATCCCGCCGGAATCCTGGAATCGCGGATCAGCGCAGGAATTCCGGTGTCTGCAGCCGGATGCCGACCGTCGCAAACCACTGCGTCGCGTCGAATCGATTGCCGTAGCTCGCATACACCTCGAATCGATCCGGTACGACGATGCCGCGGACTCCGATCTGGAACTTCGCGCGGCCGGGCTCGTCGCGAAAGATTTCGCCCAGAAGCTGCATCGAATCGATCACCGTGTACTGCACCGCGGCGCCGGCGACGGCAAAAGATCCCGAGCCGTAGGCGTACGAATAACCGAGGTTGAGATCGATCTCGAGATCGTCGCGCGGGTACCACGACGCGAGGCCCGTGACGTTGAACCCCTGAAACGCTGTCCGTCCGCGCGAGGCGCCCGTGTCTCGATCGGCAGATGCCACGATCCCGTACGCCCACCGGTTGTCGTCGCGGGAAAACCCCGCAGTCTTGGCTTGAAGGTGAATGAGGCTCGCGGTCGGGTCCCCGTCGGGATATGTCCGCGCCAGGCCGAGCGCGAGCTCCAGGTTGCCGGTGAAGTTGCACGCAGGCTGCGCCCAGTAATCGTGGCCGTCGTGCGTCGGATGCCACCACGCTTCGAGCTGACAGGTACCCGGCGCGACAATCGAGGCGTCGTCGGTGACGAGCGGCTGGCCAGCGTGCAGCGCCGGGTGCGCAAGCGCCGACGCAAGCGCCGCGATCCATGCTGCGACGACCTTGTTGTTGTTCCGCGACCGGGTCACGACGACTCCTGATCACGCTCCCTTGGCGATCAGCGCATCGACCGCCGCCTCGAAGCTGCCGGGGCCGCTGCGCGCAGCGCGCCCGCGACGAGCGCCGCACACCCCGTAGCGGCGAAGCTTCGAATCGCTCCGGACGCGTCGGACGTGCGGTCTCCCGCTCGCGCTTAACACGACGGCCGGCCACTGTAGGGGCCGCATCGGGCCAGGTCAATCGCCCTGCGGTCGCGGCTCCCGGAAGCGAACCGTCGCGCGCTTCGCGCCACGTTAACGAATGATGCGCTGCCTTCCGTGCGCTGCGCGAGCCTCTATGGAACCATCTCGAGCTCGTGCTGCGCGAGCTCGAGACGTTCGGGCTGATGCGCGATCCCGAAAAGTACCACCTGACGTTCTACGGTGCGCCCGGCTCCGCGGCCCGCTGGGGCTGGCGCTTCGAGGGTCACCACCTGTCGCTCAATTTCACGCTGGCCGGCGACAGGATCGCCGTGGACACGCCGAGCTTCTTCGGCGCCAATCCCGCCGCCGTGCCGAGCGGACCGAAGAAGGGATTCCGGGCGCTCGGCGAAGAGCACGACGCGGGGTGGGCGGTGCTCGACTGCCTTTCGGAAGCGCAGCGACGCGAGGCGGTGATCTCGACACGCACCTACGGCGACATCGTCACGTCGAATCGCGAGAAAATCGAGCCGCTCGACGCGGCGGGGCTGGCCGCATCGAAGCTCGACGAGCGCCAGCGCGCGCTCCTGTGGAAGGTCGTCGAGGTCTACGCGGGAAGCTTCGAGCCGGCGCTCGCCGACGCGCGTCTCGCGCGCGCACGCGACGGCGGCGTCGAAGCGTTGCGCTTCGCCTGGGCGGGGTCGGTCACCCGCGGCGTGCCGCACTACTACCGCGTGCAGGGCAGACTGTTCCTGATCGAGTACGACGCCTCGCAGGACGGCGGCAATCACATCCACACGGTGTGGCGCGATTACGCCGGCGACTTCGGCCGCAATCTCCCGACGTCGACCGCGTTCGGCCGCGACCTGCTGCGCGATCACTATGCATCGGCGAGGGCGACGTCGCACCGCCACTAGCGCTTGAGGGACGCGGCGGCGCCCGCCCTGCGTTAGTCACCCGCACCGCGCTCGTCGCCCACGACGCGCGCGAGCCCTTGCGCGCTACGCGTTCGCGATGGTGAAGAGCTCGCGCGGCTCGCGGATTCCGCGCAGCGCATGGAAGCCGAGCGAGATCATCCTTCCGTGGCAGGTTTCGGCCGCCTCGTAGAAGGTATTCGACATCAGCACCTTGCGTTGCAGCGGCCGGCACATTCCCTCGATGCGGCTCGCCTCGTTGACCGCCGAGCCGACCACGGTGAAGTCGAGCCGCTCGGCGGCGCCGATGTTGCCGTAGACCACCTCGCCGAGATGCATGCCGACGCCGAAGTCGAGCGTCGACTTCCCGGTCTCGCGGCGCTCCGCGTTGAGCCGCGGGAAGGTCTCGACGAGTTGCGAAGCCGCCTTCACTGCATCGACGCACACGTCGCGATGGTCGCGTTGCGAGAGATCGAAGGTCGCGAGAAAACCGTCGCCCATGAATTTCAGGATCTGCCCGCGGTTGTCGATCACCGGACGCGCCATCAGCTCGAGGTAGGTGTCGAGGATCTCGACCAGCTCCTGCTGCTGAACGCGATTCGCGACCGCCGAGAACCCGCGCAGATCGCACAGCCAGATGACCGCATTGATGCTGTGCACCGAGTGCCGATCGATCTCGCCGGTCAGCACGCGCTGGCCGGCGTCCGCGCCGAGGTAGGTTTCGAGCAGCGTGCTGGCGACGTCGAACATCGATCGCGATTTGACCGCGAGCGCGAGGTACGGCAGCGCGGCGTTGACCTGCGCGAGGTGACCTTCGTCGAAGCCGCCCGGTGCGTCGGTCGCGCACGAGAAGAAGATGCCCTGCAGCGCGTCGCGCCGATCGAGTACGTCCAGCGCTCCGCTGCCCTCCGGCTTCGGCGAACTCGAGTCGAAGCGGACGATACGCGCCGCATAGTCGGTCATTCCGGCATCGCGCAGATCGGCGAGCACCGGGAAATCGAGCTGCGCGCCCGCGTCGAGCCGCCGCCGCAGCTCGGTCTCGCCGCTTCTGCGAAGGTAATAGATCGGACTCGCGTAATAGCCCTGTAGCTGTTCTTCGCTGCGCCGTCGCGCGAACTCCTCGGTTTCCAGGCCGCTCGGGCGCCACAGGTAGCTGCGCGCGCCGTGCCGCGGGTGCAGCGTCCCGAGCGACATGTTGAAGCGGCGTGCAGCGAATCCCGCGTCGACGACGCGCCGGCAAAATCCGTCGACCTGCTCGTCGAGCGGCAAGCCGCGCAATCCACGCTCCACGAGCCAATCGGCGAATCCGGGCAGATCGAGCGGTTTCACGGCCCGGCGCATACTCGCATTCTCGGTCATGATTCGATCCTAGCGCGCTCCGGGCGGGACGCCTCCGATCGCCCTGCGCACGACATCCGCGAGAGGGCTCGGCAAACGGATCCGCGTGAGCGCCGCCTCGCGCCCGCGCGCCGACATCTTCCTCGCGGTCTTGGTCAGAATGTCGGCGAGCTTCGCCTCGTCGTAATCGCCGTGCTGGGCGACGAATTCGGCGAGGTAGCTTTCGACGAACACGAGCGCCACGACGTCCTCGAGCGCCTGCGCCTCGCCATCGGCTTTCAGCGCCTCCTTCCGAACGAGCGACGCGACGCGCGCGATCGTCGCGTCGTCGTAGCCGACATCGGAGAGGATCGCGCCGGCCCGCTCGGCGTGGAAATCGCGCAAGCGATTGCGCCACTGATGATAGCCCGCGCGCGTCGTCGGATAGTCGGCGCGAGGGATCTTCCAGCGCTGCAGATGCTGGCAGCGCGCGGCGAGCCGCAGCGCTTCGGATGCATCGGGAGCGAAGCGCGCGAGCATCGCGGTCAGCCGCTCGGCGTAGACGAGCGCCTTCGGGCGCTCGCGGCCGTCGAGCAGATCGCGGCCCGGGTCCTCCGCGTTCGCGGCGTCGAAGCGCCCGATCGCAGCGGCGTAGCGCGCGCTCGTGTTCATTGCCGATCGAGCTCCGTTATTCTTCCGCCGCCTCGGCGGCGTCGGGAAGGTGGATCACGCCGGTGTTGTAGTTGTAGGCGAACAGATCCGCGTAGCGCCCCCACTCGACGGCGACCCGCAACGCCGCCTCGGCCTCGGATTCGGGCAAGGTGTAGGAGAGAAGCTTCAGGAACATCTGTTCGGGCAAGTCGCCCGAGGGATCCTGGTCGAGCCCGTGGCGCATGTAGGCGACGAGCGGGACGTTCTCGAGGAGCTGGCGGCCGAAGATCTCCTTGCGCTGCGCCTGGTCGGACTGCGCGAAATCGCGGCCGAGCGGCGTGAGGATGATGTCGCCGCCGTCGAGGTGCGCGAAGCCGAGCAGCGTCAGCGCCGTCGTGACGTCGAGAAGCTCCTTGTCGTCGAGGCCGGATTCCTCGGCGAGCATCGGCAGGTCGGCGCGGCCGCGGAAGGGCTCGTCGGCGAGCAGCTCGACGATCGCCTCCATCCGCGAGCTCTCGGCCGCGGGAAGCCGGTCGCCCAGGCGAAGCTTGATTTCCTTGTCGGTGACACGCCCGTGGCGAATGCTCCCGGCCGTCATCAGCTCGTAGACGCTGTCGACAAGGGCGCGCACCTGCGCGCTCTCGACATCTCTCGGGCGCGAGAGGCGCACCGGCAGCTCCTCGCGGATGCGGCCCGGGTCGGCGCCGAAGATCAGCACGCGGTCCGCCATCACCACCGCCTCTTCGATGTTGTGCGACACGACGAGCATCGCCTTCGTCGACAGCGCCTTCGTCTCCCAGAGCTCCATGATGTCCTCGCGCAGCCGCTCGCCCGTGAGCACGTCGAGCGCCGAGAACGCCTCGTCCATCAGCAGCACCTCGGGCTGCACGACGAGTGCCCGCGCGATGCCGACGCGCTGGCGCATCCCGCCCGAGAGCTCGCGCGGCAGCGCCCCCTCGAACCCGGACAATCCGATCAGATCGATCGCCGCCTGCGCGCGCTCGCCGCGCTCGCGTTCGGGCACGCCCTTCGATTCGAGGCCGAGCTCGACGTTCTTCTGAACGGTAAGCCACGGGAAGAGCGCGAACGACTGGAACACCATGCTTATGCCGTCGGCCGGCCCGTAGAGCGGCATGCCGCGGTAGAGCACCTCGCCGCAGTCGGCAGTGATGAGCCCCGCCATGATGCGCAGCATCGTCGACTTGCCGGACCCCGACGGCCCCAGCAGCGCGACGATCTCGCCTTCGCGCAGCGCGAAGTCCACGCCGCTCAGCACGGCGCGCGCGGACCCGTCCGCGCCGAGAAAGTTCTTGCCGACGTCCTTGAGCTCGACGAGAGTCGCGTTCATCGAGATCTCCTCAGAAATGGAGGCGTTCCTGCGTCATCCGATAGAGGCGCCGCCACAGAAAATGATTGAACCCCATCACGAAGATGCACATGACGGCGATGCCGAGCGCGATCCGGGGGAAATCGCCTTTCGCGGTCATCTCCGCGATGTAGCTGCCGAGGCCATGCGCCTCGAGCGTCGTGTCGCCCCAGGTCACGTATTCGGCCACGATGCTCGCGTTCCACGACCCTCCCGACGCCGTGATGGCACCGGTGACGAAGCTCGGGAAGATCGCGGGCAGCAGATACCTGCGCCAGCGAAGGCTCCCCTCGAGCTGCAGATTCTGCGCCGCGTAGCGCAGCTCCGTCGGGATCGTCGACGAGCCCGCGATCACGTTGAACAGCAGGTACCACTGCGTGCCCAGGATCATCAGCGGTGAAAGCCAGATGTCGGGATTCAGCTCGAATCGGACCAGCAGAACCACGGCCACGGGAAACATGAGGTTCGCCGGAAACGCCGCGAGAAACTGGAGGATCGCCTGGCTGCGCTCGGCGAGCCGCGGGTTCATTCCGATCCTGACTCCGATCGGAATCCAGACGAGCGCCGCCAGCGCGATCAGCACCACCACGCGCAGCATCGTGTAGAAGCCGAGCACGAGGACGCGGCCGACCTCCGTCCAGCCCACCTCGGCGTGGATGAACGAGACGAGCGTCCACAGCGCGTAGAAGACGAGCGCTGCGATCGCGGCGTCCGTCACGCGCTCGTAGGCGCGCCCGCGCGCTCGCGGCTGCGCGCGCACCGACGTTCCGTCGAAGCGCAGCCGCGAGGTTCCCAATGAGCGCTCCAGCAGCCGCGGAAGCAGCGAGAAAAGCCGGCGCGTCGTATCGGTGCGCTGCAGGAACTCGAGCAGCCACGAGTGCTGCGCCGTGGCGCTGCCCGTCTCCTCGAAGCGGAACTTGTCGGCCCACGCGAGCAGCGGGCGGAAGAAGAGCTGGTCGTAGAGCAGAACGCCGACCAGCATGCCGCCGATCGCCCAGCCGATCGCGACGAGATCTCGCTGCTCGATTGCGAGGGCGATGTACGAGCCGACGCCGGGGAGCTTGATGTTCTGGTTCGACACCGAGATCGCCTCGGAGGCGACCACGAAGAACCATCCGCCGGACATCGACATCATCATGTTCCACAGCAGCCCGGGGGTGGCGAACGGAAGCTGGAGCCGCCAGAACTGCTGCCACGCGGAAAGGCGGAACACGCGCGCGGCCTCGTTCAACTCCTCGGGCACGGTACGGAAGCCCTGATAGGCGCTGAAGGCCATGTTCCACGCCTGCGACGTGAAGATCGCGAATATCGCCGCGCATTCGACTCCGAGCAGGTTCCCCGGAAACAGCGCGATGAACGCCGTCACCGTGATCGAGAGGAACCCGAGAACCGGGATCGACTGGAGGATGTCGAGGAGCGGGATCAGGATGCGCTCGGCGAGCTTGTAGCGCGTGGTGAGCACGGCGAACACGCAGCTGAAGGCGACCGACGCCGCGAGCGCCAGGAACATCCGCAGCGTCGTGCGCAGCAGGTAATACGGCAGGTAGATCGGCTCGAGCGAGATCGGCAGCGTCTCGCCGAGCTGGTAGGGGCGAGCCATCTGCGCGCCACCGTAGCCGAGCAGAACGATGACGGCGAGAACCAGCGGCAGCAGGATCAGGTCCCACCGATTGCCGGCGGCCTCGACGATGATTCGCGGGACGAACTGCCTCTTCTCCGGCATTTCGACTTACCTCGCGTTGGCGCGAGCCAAACATCCGTGGCCGGAGGGGCTCGACGCCGCCGGTCGTCGCTAGCGTCCCGTGTAACCGTGGCGCGCCCGACAGGAATCGAACCTGTGACCTTTGGCTTCGGAAACCAACACTCTATCCAACTGAGCTACGGGCGCGTCGGCCGCGATTCTACCGTGGCGCTCGAACGAGCGTCCACCGCGGCGGCGAGGTCTCGGCAGGGTCACGGTATAATTCGCCGTTTTCACCGGCGGTCCACGGCGCGAGCGAGCAACGCGGCGCCCTCGAGCGAAAAGCGCCAGCGATAGGCGCGACGGCTCCGGACCGTACCGGATCGGGAGTCCCATGCAAGAGCACGATCACAACGACCCGCACGATCATCACGACGCGCATACGTCGATCGCGAACTGGAAGGGGCCGGTGATCGCCACGGCGATCTCGCTCGTCGCGACGGTCGGCATCCTCGTGCTGCTCACGCAGATCGTCACCGACCAGCCGAAGCCCGCGAAGGACGATGACGCCGCGGTGCTCGCCCGGCTGAAGCCCGTCGGCGAGTTGCAGATCGCAGCCGCAAGCGGACCGAAAGGTCAACTCGCCGGCGAGCAGGTCTTCAACCAGACATGCAAGACCTGCCACGAAGCCGGACTCGCCGGCGCACCCAAGGTGGGCGACAAGAAGGCCTGGGGCAAGGTGATCGCGCAGGGTCTCGCCACTTCCGTCGACCACGCGATAAAGGGCATCCGCGCGATGCCGCCCAAGGGCGGGAATCCCGATTACGAGAATGCGGAGATCGAGCGCGCCGTCGTCTACATGGCGAACCAGGCCGGCGCGAACTGGAAGGCGGCGCCGCCGGCGGCTGCGGCGCAGGGTGCCGAGCGCAGCGGCGAGGAAGTCGTCAAGCTCGCCTGCGCAAAGTGTCACGCAACGGGTGAGCGCGGCGCGCCGAAGATCGGCGACGCCGCCGCGTGGCGCTCCCGCGCGGCGCGCGGGCTGGACACGGTCACGCAGGCCGCGCTCAAAGGACACGGGGGCATGCCCGCGCGCGCCGGAATGGCCGATCTGTCCGACGCCGAGGTCAAGCGCGCGATCGAGTACATGCTGAATTCCGGCACGCAGGCTGCGGCGCCGACTGCCGCGGCGCCCGCGGCCACCGCGTCCGCCGCGTCCGCCGCGCCTGCTGCAGCGGCGAAGCCCGACGGCAAGAAGGTCTACGACACGACGTGCATGGCGTGCCACGCCACCGGCGCCGCGGGTGCGCCGAAGTTCGCCGACAAGGCCGCCTGGGCGCCGCGGATCAAGACGGGGATCGACGCGCTGCATGCCAGCGCGCTCAAAGGCAAGGGGGCGATGCCCCCGAAGGGCGGCAACACGGCGCTTTCCGACGCGGACGTCACCGCGGCGGTCGACTACATGGTCGCCGCGGGGAAGTAGGAAGAAGCCGAACGCGCGTCGCGGCGCAGCGGCACGATTCCGTTCGCAACGCCACGCGTCAGCTGTTCGCGGCCGCGAACTCCTTCGCCTCCGGATCGAGATCGCCGTCGCCGCGGTCGATCGTGCGCTCCTCGGCAAGCTGCAACAGATAATCCGAAGTGACGTCGCCGGTGATGTACTTGCCGTCGAAGCACGACGCCTCGAATTCCTTCAGCACGGGATTCGCCGTACGCACTGCCGCCTTGAGCGCGTCGAGGTCTTGGTAGATCAGCAGGTCAGCGCTGATCTCGCGCGCGATCTCGGCCTCCGTGCGGCCCGTGGCGACCAGCTCGCGCTGGTTCGGCATGTCGATTCCGTAGACATTCGGATAGCGCACCGGCGGGCTCGCCGACGCGAAGTACACCTTCCTCGCGCCCGCGTCGCGCGCCATCTGCACGATCTCGCGCGAGGTCGTGCCGCGAACGATCGAATCGTCGACGAGCAGCACGACCTTGTCCTTGAACTCGATGCCCATGGGATTCAGCTTCTGCCGCACGCTCTTCTTGCGCAGCGCCTGCCCCGGCATGATGAACGTACGGCCCACGTAGCGGTTCTTGACGAAGCCTTCGCGGTAGGTGAGCCCAAGCGTGTTGGCGAGCTGCAGCGCCGACGGGCGGCTCGAGTCGGGAATCGGAATGACGACGTCGATGTCCTGCGCCTCGGGAATGCCGCGAATCTTCTTCGCGAGCTCCGCGCCCATGTTGAGCCGCGACTCGTAGACCGACGTTCCGTCGATCACGGAATCGGGCCGTGCCAGGTAGACGAACTCGAAGATGCAGGGCGCGAGGATCGGATTCTCCGCGCACTGCCGCGCGTGGAAGCGGCCGGTCTGGTCGACGAAGATCGCCTCGCCGGGGGCGACGTCGCGCAGCACCGCAAAGCCGAGCGCCTCGAGCGCGACCGACTCGCTCGCGATCGCGTACTCCGTCCCGCCCATCGCTTCCTGCACGCCTACGATCAGCGGACGAATTCCGTACGGATCGCGGAACGCGAGCAGCCCGTAGCCGGCGATCATCGCGACGATCGCGTACGCGCCGCGGCAGCGCCGGTGCACGCCGGCAACCGCGGCGAAGATCGCGTTCGCGTCGAGCCGCGCGTGATGCGCCGCGCGCTCGAGCTCGAGCGCGAGCACGTTGAGCAGCACTTCGGAATCCGAATTGGTGTTGACGTGGCGGAAATCGAGCTGGAAGAGCTCGCGCTTCAGCGCTTCGCTGTTCGTCAGGTTGCCGTTGTGCGCGAGCGTGATTCCGAACGGCGAGTTCACGTAGAACGGCTGCGACTCGAGCTCGGAGGACGCGCTGCCGGCGGTCGGATAGCGGCAATGCCCGATGCCGAGGTTCCCGACGAGGTCGCGCATGTTGCGCGTGCGGAAGACGTCGCGGACGTAGCCCGCGCCCTTGTGCAGATGGAACGTCGTCCCGTCGCTCGTGACGATGCCCGCGGCGTCCTGCCCGCGGTGCTGCAGCAGCAGCAGGCCGTCGTAGAGCACCTGGTTGACCGGGGTGTGCGCGACGACGCCTACGATTCCACACATGGCAGCTTCAGGCTCCCGGCGGCTCGCTCGCGATCGCGCCGCTCCAATCAGCCGACATGGTACCGGGCGCCGAAAAATCAAGCCGTTCCGCCCACGCCCGCGGCAGGTAAGGCTTCAGTCCCAGCGCGGCCTCCGCCAGCGACCGTCCGAGCATCGAATTCTGCCACCAATCCTCCTTGGGCAGCGCGGTCAAGCCGGCGACCAGCGCGAACAACACGACGACGGCGACGCCGCGGGCAACGCCGAACACCGCCCCCAGAAGGCGGTCGACGAATCCCAATCCGATCGCCTTGACCGCGCCCGAGAGCGCGCGCGCGAGAATCGCGCCGGCGACGAGGACCGCGATCAGGATGAGCGCGAAAGCGAGTACGTGCCTCGCGGCAACCGAGATATCGAGCCGGGTGAACAGCGCGGCAAGCGCTGCGGCGTACGCGAACGCGGCGACAAGTCCGACAACCCACGTCGCGAGCGCCATCACTTCACGCACGACGCCCCGCGCGAATGCGAACAGCGTGGACAGCGCGACGATCGCGATCAGCGTCAGGTCGAAGGCGTTCATCGACGGCGATGCGGCGCGAGAGCATCACCTGCGCGACCTTGCGCGCTCACGAGGCCGGGGCGACGATCCCGCTGTAGCCCTCGCCCTTCAGCTTCACGCGCGCCGCGTCGGCGTCCGGCTTCGAGGCGTAGCCTCCGACGCGCACGCGCCAGAGCGTGCCGCGGGACGTGTGCACGGGCTCGACGAACGCCGCATAGCCCGCCTTTTTGAGCTTGCTCGCGAGCGAGTTCGCGCCCTTGTCGTCGGCGAATGCCGCGAGTTGCACGACGAAGCCGTCGGCCTTGGGCTGGGCTGCGGCCGCAGAAGCGGATTGCGTCGCGGTTCCGTTCGCCGCGGAGGTCTTGTCGTCGGCAACAGGCACGCTTCCAGCGGCGGCGGGCGGCTTCGCGTCGATCTTCCCTTCCGGCGCCGGCGTTGGGGACGCCACATCCGCGTCGCCGTTCGCTGCGGACTTCGCGGCGCGCTCGGGGTTCTCGGCTGCGGAACTCTTCGCGGACGCGACGTCCGGCGCAGCATTCGCCGCGGGGGCGCTGGCCGGGGTCGGCGCTGCGGTCTCGTTGCGCGACTCGCTCTTCCCGGGCGCCGACTTCGGCTCGGGCTTCTCGTTCTGCTTGGGCAAAGCCTTGTCGCCGGACTTTCCCGTCAGCTTGTTGATGAACTTGCCTTCGTCGACGGGAGGGATCTTCACCGTCACGTCGTCGCCGAGCGGACGGGGCTCCTTTTCGAGCAGCATCGGCAGGATGATCGCCGCGGCGAGGGCAAGAACGATTGCGCCGACGAGGCGCCGGCGCGCCTTGCGTCGCATCTCGTCGACGATTCTGTCGGCATTCTCGACGATCCGGTCGGTCATCGCTCCGCGGGTTCGCTACCGGACAGCGGCGAGCGCCGCCGCGACGGTAAGAAACGATCCGAAAATCACGATTCTATCAGCATCGCTCGCAACGGCGCGCGCTGCGGCGAACGCCGTGCCGACGTCGTCGAACGCGCGCGTCGCGTCCGGCGCTATGCCGGCGGCAGCGAGCGCGGCGACAACGCGAGCGGCACTCGCGCCGCGCGGGCCGGGCAATGTCGCGACGAACCACCGATCGACACTTCCGCGCATCGCCTCGATCACGCCCGCCCAGTCCTTGTCGGCGAGAATCCCGAGCACCGCGATCGTCTGCGGGAAACGTCCCATCGCGGCAAGGGTCGCGGCCAGAGCGCGCGCGGCGTGCGGATTGTGCGCAACGTCGAGCACGATGGCCGGCATCCCGGGAAGAACCTGGAACCGTCCCGGGAGCTCGACGGCCACGAGCCCATCGCGAACGGCACCCGCACCCACGTGCAGACGGTCGCGCAACAGGCCGATCGCAGCGAGCGCCGTCGCAGCGTTGGCGAGTTGATATGCGCCCCGTAGCGAAGGAAACGGCAACCCGTGTCGCTTTCCGTCCGGGCCCCAGTATCGCCACTGCCGCTCCTGCGCGACGTAACCGTAGTCGCGGCCGAGCAGGACGATCGGCGCGCCGAGCGCGCGCGCGTGAGCGACGAGCGACGCCGGAGGATCGGTATCCGCGCACACGACGGACCGCCCGGCGCGGAAGATTCCGGCCTTCTCACGGCCGATGGCCTCGCGCGTGGGGCCGAGGTAGTCGACGTGATCGATGTCGACGCTCGTCACGACCGCAACGTCGGCATCGACGATGTTGACCGCGTCGAGCCTGCCGCCCAAGCCGACTTCGAGCACCGCGACGTCGAGCTTCGCGCGGGCGAAGATCGAGAATGCGGCGAGCGTCCCGTACTCGAAGTAGGTGAGCGGCACGTCGCCGCGTGCATCCTCGACCGCGTTGAACCCGGCGATCAGCGCGTCGTCGCTCTGAGCGTCGCCGTCGACCTTGACCCGCTCGTTGTAGCGGACGAGATGCGGCGACGTGTAGAGGCCGGTCCGATGCCCGGCGCTCCGATAGATCGATTCGAGCATCGCGCAGGTCGAGCCCTTGCCGTTCGTGCCGGTGACGGTCACGACCGGGCACGCCAAGCTCGCGTCCATCCGCGACCGGACGAGCGCGACGCGCTCGAGCCCCATCGCGATCGCCTTGGGGTGCAGCGTCTCGAGGTAGGCGAGCCAGCTTTCGAGTGTCGTCGGGCGAATCAAATCGGCGTCAGCCCGTCGGCGCCGGTTGCCCCGTCAAGTGCGCGAGCAGCCGCGCAAGCTCGTCTTTGAGTTTCCTGCGGTCGACGATCATGTCGATCGCGCCCTTGTCGATCAGGAATTCGGCGCGCTGGAAGCCTTCGGGCAGCTTCTCCCGGACGGTCTGCTCGATCACGCGCGGGCCTGCGAAGCCGATCAGCGCGCCCGGCTCCGCGAGCACGAGATCGGCGACGAACGCGAACGACGCCGACACGCCGCCCATCGTCGGGTCGGTGAGGATCGAGACGAAGGGAAGCCGCGCCTTGGAAAGCTCCTGCAGGACGGCGGTCGTTTTCGCCATCTGAAAGAGCGACAGCACGCCTTCCTGCATCCGTGCGCCGCCCGAGGCCGAAATGCAGACGAACGGCACGCGATTCTCGAAGGCGACGCGCACGCCGCGGACGAAGCGCTCGCCGACAACCGAGCCCATCGATCCGCCCATGAAGTCGAACTCGAAGCACGCGAGCACGAGCGGCACGCTCTTGACGCTACCCTGCATCACGACGAGCGCGTCGGTCTCGCCCGTCTCCTCGAGCGCTGCGGCGAGCCGCTCGGGATATTTCTTCTGATCCTTGAATTTGAGGCTGTCGACGGGCACGACCTCGGAGCCGATCTCGAAGCGGCCCTCCGCGTCGAGCAGCTGCTCGATGCGGTCACGGGCGTGGACGCGAACGTGGAAACTGCACTTCGGACATACAAAGAGGTTCTTCTCGAGGTCGGTCCGGTAGAGCACCGTCTCGCAGGATGGGCACTTGATCCACAGACCCTCGGGTACCGCCGTCTTCTTGACCCCCGGCGTACTCTTGATGCGCGGAGGCAGCAGCTTTTGCAGCCAGCTCATTCACATCTCCCCTTGGAACGCCAGGTGCATTCCTCCCGCTCGCGCGCCCCCGGCGCGAGCAGCGATGGCGTGGGCAACCCGCTTTCGCTGCAACTCGTCAACTTCGTCGACAAATTGCGATCGCTTCACGCAGCGCGCTCGCGCCTCGCATCAAGCGCGCTGCGAATTCCGGCGAGCCAGGCGCCGGCCCGCTCCGCGGCCCCGTCCGCGGATCCCGACTCGATCTCCTGGATGATGCGGCTCCCGATCACCACTGCATCGGCGTGCGCGGCAATCGCGCGCGCGCTCGCGGCGTCGCGGATGCCGAAGCCGACGCCGATCGGCAATCGCACGTGGCGGCGAATCTCGCCGAGCTTGCGCGCGACGTCCGCGGTATCGAGATGGCTCGCTCCGGTCACCCCCTTGAGGGAGACGTAGTAGACGTAGCCGCGCGCGATCTTCGCGACCATCGCGATCCGCGATTCGGGCGTGGTCGGCGCAAGCAGGAAGATCGGCGCAAGGCCGCGCTTCCCGAGCAGCGCCGCGAATGCGTCCGCCTCTTCGGGCGGATAGTCTACGACGAGAACGCCGTCGACTCCCGCCTCCGCAGCGCGATCGACGAAGCGCTCCGTTCCCATCGCCTCGATCGGGTTCGCGTACCCCATCAGCACGATGGGCGTCGTCGTGTCGGTTGCACGGAACGTCGCGACCATCGCGAGCACATCGGCGAGCCCCACGCCTTGCGCGAGCGCGCGCTCGGAGGCGCGCTGGATCACGGGGCCATCGGCCATCGGATCGGAGAACGGCACGCCGAGCTCGATCACGTCGGCGCCGGCGGCGACCAACCCGCGAAGGATAGGCTGCATCGCGTCGCGCGACGGATCGCCCGCCGCCACGTACGGGATCAGCGCGGTGCGCCCGGCGGCGGCGAGTTTGGCGAAGGTCGCGTCGAGGCGATTCACGGGGCGCGCAGGCCTGATCCCGGACGCCTAGAGCTCGAGCCCTGCGCGCTGGGCGACGGTCGCCATGTCCTTGTCGCCGCGCCCCGAAAGATTGACGAGCAGGATCCCGTCCTTCGGCATCGTCGCGGCGAGCTGCATCGCATACGCGAGCGCGTGCGCCGATTCGAGCGCCGGAATGATGCCCTCGACGCGGCAGCAATCGTGGAATGCGGCGAGGGCTTCGTCGTCGGTGATCGTCACGTACTCGGCACGCCCCGTGTCCTTGAGCCACGCGTGCTCGGGCCCCACGCCGGGGTAGTCGAGCCCCGCGGACACCGAGTGCGTCTCGACGATCTGTCCATCGGCGTTCTGCAGCAGGTAAGTCCGATTGCCGTGCAGCACGCCGGGGCGCCCCGCGGTCAGCGACGCCGCGTGCTTGCCGGTCGCGAGGCCCTCGCCCGCCGCCTCCACGCCGATCAGCCGCACGCCGGTGCGCGGGATGTATGGATAGAAGATCCCCATCGCGTTCGAGCCGCCGCCCACGCACGCGATCACGGCGTCGGGATCGCGACCCGCGGCCGCGGGCATCTGCTGCAGGCATTCACGGCCGATCACGCTCTGGAAATCGCGGACCATCATCGGGTACGGGTGCGGTCCGGCCACCGTGCCGATGATGTAGAACGTCGTCTCGACGTTGGTCACCCAGTCGCGCATCGCTTCGTTGAGCGCGTCCTTGAGCGTCTTCGATCCCGACTCGACCGGCACGACGGAGGCGCCGAGAAGCTTCATCCGGAAGACGTTCTGCAGCTGGCGCTTCGTGTCTTCCGACCCCATGTAGACGACGCACTGCATGCCGAAGCGCGCCGCAACGGTCGCCGCAGCCACACCATGCATCCCCGCGCCGGTCTCGGCGATGACGCGCGGTTTGCCGAGACGCTTCGCGAGCAGCGCCTGGCCTATACAGTTGTTGATCTTGTGCGCGCCGGTGTGGTTCAAGTCTTCGCGCTTCAGCCAGATCTGCGCGCCGCCCGCTTTCTGGGAAAGGCGCCGCGCGTGATAGACGGGCGACGGCCGCCCGACATAGTGCGCGAGCTCGTCCTCGAACTCGGCGATGAATGCGGGATCCCGGCGCGCCTGCGCGTACTGCTCGCGCAGCTCGTCGAGCGCGCCCATCAGCGTTTCGGCGACGAACACGCCGCCGTACGGGCCGAAGTGGCCGCGCGCGTCGGGAAGATCGTAGGGGAGATCAGTCATCTGCATGGCGCACTTCCTCGATGAACGCGCGGATCCGCGCCGGATCCTTGATCCCCTTCGCGGGCTTCCCGTCGTCGCCGATCGCCTCGACGCCGCTCGAGACATCGACCGCCCATGGCCGCACCAGCCGTATCGCCGCGCCGACGTTCCCGGCGTTCAGCCCCCCCGAGAGCACGAGCGGTCGCTCGAGGTTGCCGGGAAGCGCGCTCCAATCGAACGTCCTACCCGTGCCGCCCGGCAGTCCGCCCGAAGGCGGAGCGTCGAACAGCCATGCCGCCGCGTCCCGGTAACGGCCCGCATATTCTAGCAAACCGCCCTTCGCCGCCCGCTCGCCGACGGGCACGGCTTTGACATAGGGGCGCGCGAACGAGCCACAGAGCTCCGGCGGCTCGTCGCCGTGGAATTGCAGCAGGTCGAGGGGAACGGCGGCGAGGATCGCGCGGACCTCCGCAGGCTCGGGATCGACGAACAGGCCCGAGGTCGAGACGTACGGCGGGAGCGCGCGCGCGATTGCCGCCGCAGCCTCCGCCGCAATGCGCCGCGGCGTTCCGGCCCAGAAGATGAAGCCGATCGCGTCGGCACCTTCGCGCGCGGCGGCGAGGCCGTCCGAGAGACGCGTGATGCCGCAAATCTTGACGCGCGTTCGGGCCATCGACGCTTCGAGCTCCTAGCCGCGCGGCACGGCGACCGGACGCTGCGTGGACGGCAGCCCCCAGCACGGATCGTAGTCGACGCCGGTGAAATAGAGTCCGTCGGGCGCGAACGTCGGCGCGGCACGCTTGCGATCGCGCGCGGCGAGGAGATCTCCGATCCATGCCGGCCGCCGCTTGCCGGCCCCCACGTAGACGAGCGACCCAACGATGTTGCGGATCATGTGCTGCAGAAACGCATCGGCGCGGAAATCGAAGCGCAGCAGCTCGCCGTTCTGCGCGATCGTCGCCTCGGTCATGGTCTTGGTCGGAGATTTCGCCTGGCACTCGGCGGCGCGGAACGCCGAAAAGTCGTGCGTCCCCACGAGCGCGCTCGCGCCTTCCGTCATTGCGCCGACGTCGAGCGGCTGATGGTACCAGCCGACGCGGCCTGCGAGGAGCGCCGGACGCACCGGGCGATTCGCGAGCAGGTACGTGTAGGTTCGCATCCGCGCGGCGTTGCGCGCGTGAAAATCCGGAGCGACTGCGCGCGCCCAGAGCACGGCGACCGCGGCCGGCAGATGCGCGTTGACGCCGCGCACCCACGCGGTGTCGGGGCGCGTGACGTCGACATCGAGGTGCACGACCTGCATCGTCGCATGCACGCCCGCGTCGGTGCGGCCCGCCGCAATCGCGCGCACCGGCGCGTCGGCGACCGCAGCGAGCGCACGCTCCAGCGCGTCCTGGACGCCGCGCCCGTCGGGCTGCGACTGCCAGCCGGTGAACGCCGACCCGGCATATTCGAGTCCGATCGCGATGCGCATCGAAGAGGCCTCAAGCAGTCGCGAGCGGCGCCGCGCCGTCAGAGCGACGGATCGCGGTTGCGCGTCGCGCAAGCCGAAGAGCACCCGGTTGCGGTGAAGCCTGGAGGCCTATGCGGCGCGCGGCCCCCATGCAGGCAACTCGCCCCGCCGTCGGCGCGAAGAGGTCTTTCGGATGTCAGCCGAGCTTCGCGAGCAGCGCCTGCGCTTCGGCCTTCTGGTTGTCGTCGCCCTCGTGCAGAACTTCCTGCAGGATCTCGCGAGCGCCCTCGACGTCGCCCATCTCCTGATAAGCCTTCGCGAGGTCGAGCTTCGTCGCGGCGTCGTGCCACTGTCCGTCGGCGACCGAGGGCGTCGGATCCTCGAACGTCGTGTGTTTCGGGTCGAACGACAGGTCGAGCTTGTCGAGCTCGATGGCTGCCTGTGGTCGGGCGAGCGCCGGCGAGACGGTGTCGCCCTCAGGGCGCGCCTCCGCCGCCGCCTTGCCCATCGGGGCAGGCTTTTCGCCATCCTCCAGCGTGAATTCGAAGTCGTCGGCTGTCTTCGCGCTCGCCCCCTCGGTCGCGCCGAACCCCTTCGCGGCGACGGTCGCGGCAGTCGCCGCCATCGCCGCTGCAGCGTGCGCGGCGGTGCTCACGCTTTCGGAGGCCTTGGCCGTGGCGGGAGCGCGCTTCGCGGACTCCTCGAACTCGCGCTCCGCCGCATTGATCTTGTCGAGCGCGGTGACGGGTTTGGGACTGCGCACCGAGACGTCCTCGTCGAAGCGGAAATCGAGCCCGGCGTCCTCGTCGGCTTCCTTGACGGCCGGTGCAGCCGCAGCCGCCCGCGACGCGTCCTTCCGCTCCTCGTGCTGCGCCGCCTTGGCTGCGCTGGCCCCCACGGCCGCGGCGGCAGCGGCAGCGGCAGCGGCCGCTCCGGAGCCGTCGCCGAACATAGGGTTGTTCGGATCGAGCTGTCGCCCGAGGCCCACCGCCTTCTTCCAGACGTCGCCCTGTCCGGTCGACACCGAGTAGAGCTCGGCCGCCACCGTCTCGAACGCAGAGGGTTTATTGTGCTGCGCGTGGATCTCGAGGAGCTTCAGGTAGATCTCCTGGCGCTGCGGATCCTTTTTGAGCGCGTCCTTGAGAATCTCCTCGGCCTGCGCGTCGCGGCCATAGGCGAGATACACCTCTGCTTCGGCGATCGGATCGACTTCGTCGGTGTCGATGTTGCCGAGGCCCTCGCGGCTGAAGTCGGTCGCGAGCGAATTCTCTCCGGTGTTGACCACGCCGCCGCCGGTCGATCCGAACACGGTGTTGGTCTTGATGTCGGTGCCGCCGATGATGCTGTCCTCGAACTTCACCGTCTTGCGTCGGCGCGCCGCGATCAGTGCCGCGATCCCGCCGAGCGCGGCAAGTGCACCGCCGCCGATCACCCATGCGGGCGTGCCTCCGAAGAGGTCGTCCAAGAACGAAGGCTCGGGCTTCGGCTGGAGCTTCGTCATGTCGGATTTCGGAGCGGACTTCGTCGCGTCGGCGACCTTCGGCGCTTCCGGCGCCTTGGCCGGCGCGGTCTCTATCGGCTTCGGGGCCTCGGCGACCTTGGGCGCCACGGCATCGGTGGCATTCGCCGCCGGGCCTGCGCTCGCCGCCGGCGCAGCCGTCTTGGGCGCTTCGGGCGCAGCGCCCTTCGCCGCTTCTGCTTGCGCCTGCAATTGCGCTCCGGTCTGACCCTTGAGCTCGATCGCCTTCTGCAGTTCACGCAGCGTCTTCTCGAGCTCGTTGATCCTGTTCTGCGCTTCCTTGAGTGCCTTGTCGCGCGAAACGACTTCTTCCTGAAGCGGGGCGGCGCCCACGGCGCCCTTCCCGGTGGCGGCCTGCGGCGACACCTTCAGCTGATCGCGACCGGGCACAACCGCCGGGGTCTTCTCCTCGACCGTGGTGCCGATCTGGCCGCCGGTCGCGCGCGTACCGGCGCCTTCGGCCGCGGGCGCCGCGGCGGCAACGCGGTCCTGATAGCCGCGCCAATCCGCCGCCTGTACGCGAACCTGTCTGCTCGCCTCGGCAGCGCTGATCGCCGTGGCGACCTCGGCGCTGGGAATGTTCAGAATCGAGCCTGCGCGCAGACGGTTCATGTTGCCGTCGAACGCGTCCTTGTTGTTCGCATACAACGCGACGAGCATCTGCTCGAGCGTCGCCGACGAAGGCCGGTAGTCGTCGGCGATCCGCGATAGCGTGTCACCGCGGTGAACGGTGTAGCTGTCGCCTCCACCGCCGCCACCGGGCGGGCGTGCGCTCGCTGCGGCCCCGGGCGCTGCGGCGGGGGACGCCGCGCGCGGCGCCGCGGCGGCGCCTGCTCGGACGGGCGTCACCGGCTCGATCGGCGCAACCGGGACCGTTGCGCCAGGCGGGTCGAGCAGGAACGTGTAGGCGCGCACGACGCGGCCCGACGCCCAATTCACTTCGACGAGCAGGTCGAGATAAGGCTCCGAGACGCTCTGCGGCGTCGTCACCTTCAGGACGGCGTCGCCGCTCGGCAGGCGTTCCATCGTGACGCGCGCACGAGAGAGCACGCTCTGATATGCGAGATTGTTCTGCCGGTACAGCGCGGAGTCGGCGATTCTTGCCGTGACGGAATCGAGCTCTTCTTTCGCGACCGAGGTGATCTCGATTTGCGCCGACAGCGGCTGGCCTAGCGAGGACTGGACGGTCAGCTTGCCCAAACCGAGGGAGGCCGCAATGCCGGAATGCACAAGCGCGGCCGCCAGCAGCGTCAGTGACAGGATGGGTTTTGCTCGCATGCCGATCCCTTCCGAAAAATTCGGAGCCTCAAGCTAACATAACATCATGGGTTTAGCGAAGCAAGCTAAACCTCGGTATTAGATTGCAAGTTGTGCGCCAGCCCTCCCGCATACGCTACGCCGGCCTGCGGCGCCTTCTGCTCGGACCCCAGCGGTTGCGGCGCGTAAGCCAAGACTCACTACATCTTGTACTGTACTAGCTGCGAGCGGACAACGGAATCCGCGCCGACGCTGTTGCATTTGCGTCGTCCGGGGACTTGCCGAGTGCCCATTGACGGCTACCGGTGACCCGCGGCGAAACCTGCGCAAAAGAACCGCGACACGCGCATTGCCGCGGAATCGCGCCAAAAATGGCGCCGCGGGCTGGCGCCGGAGCCGGTTACAAGCGCCCGATGAGGATGCGCACCATGCGGCGCAGCGGCTCGGCCGCTCCCCACAGCAGCTGGTCGCCGACGGTGAACGCGCCCAGGTAATCGTCGCCCATCGCGAGCTTGCGCAACCGGCCCACGGGCACTTCCATCTTCCCCGTCACTGCGGCGGGCGTGAGCCGCCGGATGCTCTCGTCGCGCGTATTGGGCACGACGCGCACCCAGTCGTTGCCCGCGGCAAGGATCGACTCGATCTCCGCGAGCGGAACGTCGCGCGTCAGCTTGATCGTGAGCGCCTGGCTGTGGCAGCGCATCGCGCCGACACGCACGCAGATCGAGTCGACGGCGATCGCCTTCCTGCCCGATCCCGATGTGCGGCCGAGGATCTTGTTGGTCTCGACGCCGCCCTTCCACTCTTCGCGGCTTGTGCCGTTGCCGAGGTCCTTGTCGATCCAAGGAATGAGGCTTCCGGCGAGCGGCACGCCGAAGTGCTCGGTCGGGAACGACGGATCGCGCAGGATGCCGGCAACCTCGCGGTCGATGTCGAGGATCGCGGAAGCGGGATCCTCGAGCAGGTCCTTCGCCGCCATGTGCGCCTCGCCCATCTGCTGCAGGAGCTCGCGCATGTTCTGCGCGCCCGCGCCGGAGGCCGACTGGTACGTCATGCAGGTCATCCATTCGACGAGGTCGCGCTTGAACAGACCCGCGAGCGCCATCATCATCAGGCTCACCGTGCAGTTGCCGCCGATGAAGTTCCTGAGGCCCCGCTCGATTCCCGCGTCGATCACGTCCCGGTTCACGGGGTCGAGGATGATCACGGCGTCTTCCGCCATCCGCATCGCGGACGCCGCGTCGATCCAGTAGCCCTTCCATCCCGCCGCGCGGAGCTTCGGGAAAACGTCGTTCGTGTAGTCGCCGCCCTGGCAGGTGACAATTGCCTCCTGCGTCGCGAGCGCTCGGATATCCGTCGCATCGCGCAGCGGCGGAGTCTCTCTGCCGATCGTCGGCCCTGTGCCGCCGACGTTGGACGTCGTGAAGAACGTCGGCTCGATCAGCTCGAAGTCGTTCTCCTGGAGCATCCGCTGCATCAGCACCGAACCCACCATTCCGCGCCAGCCGACGAATCCTGTACGCATGCTCAATCCCTTCTTCCCGAAGTCACCCTCGCAGCGCCGCCGCCACGGCGTCGCCCATCGCGCACGTGCCAACGACCGCTTCGTCGGCCAGCGCGATGTCGCCGGTCCGCAGCCCCTTCGCGAGCGCCGCGCGCACCGCGCGCTCGATACGCTCGGCGATGTCCGGCCGCGAGAACGTGTACCGGAACATCATCGCCGCCGAGAGAATCGTCCCGAGCGGATTCGCCTTGTCCTGGCCGGCGATATCGGGCGCGGAACCGTGAATCGGCTCGTAGAGACCCTTCCCGGCCGCGTCGAGCGAGGCCGACGGCAGCATGCCGATCGAGCCGGCGAGCATGGACGCCTCGTCGGAAAGGATATCGCCGAACAGGTTTCCCGTGACGATCACGTCGAACTGCTTCGGATTGCGCACGAGCTGCATCGCCGCGTTGTCGACGTACATGTGCGTCAGCGCAACGTCGGAATAGTCCTTGGCCACCTCGGTGACGATCTCGCGCCACAGGATGCTCGTGTCGAGCACGTTCGCCTTGTCGACCGAGCAGAGGCGCCTGCCGCGGCGCCGTGCGGTCTCGAAGCCGACGCGCGCGATGCGGCGGATCTCGGACTCGCTGTAGTGCATCGTGTCGAAGCCCTCGGCGTCGCCGGCCGCGCTCTTGCGGCGTCCACGCGGATTGCCGAAATAGATGTCGCCGGTGAGCTCGCGGACGATCATCAGGTCGAGTCCGGCGACGACCTCGGGCTTGAGCGTCGACGCCGCTGCGAGCTCCGGGTAGAGAAGCGCCGGACGCAGATTCGCGAAGAGCCCGAGCGCCTTGCGGATTCCGAGGATGCCCTGCTCGGGACGCATCGGGCGCGGCAGCCTGTCGTAGCCGGGTCCGCCGACCGCGCCAAGCAGCACGGCGTCGGCGCGCTTCGCGAGCGCGAGCGTCGCCTCGGGGAGCGGATGGCCGGCTGCATCGTATCCGGCGCCGCCGATCGGCGCGGCCTCGGTCTCGATCGGCAATCCTTCGCGGCGAAGCACGTCGAGGAGCTTAATCGCCTCGGCGACGATCTCCGCGCCGATCCCATCGCCGGGGAGAATCGCGATCTTCATTGCCGCGGCTCGCCCGCGCGCAGGCGGCGCGGCACGGGAAACGCGCGATCCGGTCGACGCGGCGCGGCGCGAGCGCCGGCTACGCGAGCCACGGCTGCTCGGCCAGACGCTTCGCTTCGAACGCGCGAATCTCGTCCGCGTGCTCGAGCGTGAGGCCGATGTCGTCGAACCCGTTCAACAGGCAGTGCTTGCGGAACGGTTCGACGTCGAAAGCGAACGTCATCGCGCCGTCGGAACTCGCCGCGGTCTGCCGCTCGAGGTCCACGGTCAGTTTGAACCCGGGGAATGCCCTCACTGCGTCGAACAGGCGATCGACCTCCGTCTCGGTCAGCACGACCGGCAGCAGGCCGTTCTTGTAGCAATTGTTGGAGAAGATATCCGCGAACGACGGCGCGATCAGCGCGCGGAAGCCGTAGTCGGCGAGCGCCCAAGGCGCGTGCTCGCGCGAGCTGCCGCAGCCGAAGTTGCGCCGCGCGAGCAGGATGGTCGCGCCCTGGTATCGCGGCTCGTTCAGCACGAAGTCCGGGTTCTTCGGCCGCTGCGCATTGTCCATCCCGGGCGCGCCGGGATCGAGGTAGCGCCAAGCGTCGAAGAGATTCGGACCGAAGCCCGTGCGCTTGATCGACTTCAGGAACTGCTTGGGGATGATGGCATCGGTGTCGACGTTCGCCCGATCGAGCGGAACGACGAGGCCGGTGACGATGCGGAATGGTTCCATGAGTGGGGCTTCGTCATCAATAGGGCTTCGTCTTCTCGGCTGTCTTTTCGATGGCGCCGCCGGCGGCCTTGATGTCCTTGCCCGCGCCTTCGATCGTGTTGCATCCGCTCGCCGCCACGAAGACGCCGGCGAGCGCGAGCGCTGCGGCAACTCTGGTGAGCATCTCTCCGGCCTCCATTTCTCGCGCGCGTCAGCCGAGCCGGCGGACGTCGACGAAGTGCCCGGCGATCGCCGCGGCCGCCGCCATCGCCGGGCTGACGAGGTGAGTGCGCCCGCCCGCGCCCTGGCGGCCTTCGAAGTTGCGGTTCGACGTCGACGCGCAGCGCTGGCCCGCCTCGAGGCGGTCGTCGTTCATTCCGAGGCACATCGAGCATCCCGGCTCGCGCCAGTCGAAGCCCGCTTCACGGAACACGCGGTCGAGCCCCTCGCGCTCGGCCTGCGCCTTCACGAGCCCGGACCCGGGCACGACCATCGCGTGCTTGACGCTCGCGGCGACATGGCGCCCGCGGACGATCGCCGCGGCGGCGCGCAGGTCCTCGATCCGCGAGTTCGTGCACGATCCGATGAACACGCGGTCGATCCTGAGATTGGAGATCGGCGTTCCGGGCTCGAGCCCCATGTAGGCGAGCGCGCGCTCCATGCCCTCGCGGCGCGCCGGATCGCGCTCGCGGTCCGGGTCAGGCACGCTGTCGTCGATCGACACGACCATCTCGGGCGAGGTGCCCCAGGTGACCTGCGGCGTGATCTCGCGCGCGTCGAGCGTGACGACGGCGTCGAACTTCGCGCCCCCGTCGCTCACGAGCGAGCGCCAGAGCGCGACGGCTCGATCCCAGTGCTCGGGTCCGGGTGCGAACGGGCGTCCGCGCAGGTACTCGATCGTCGCATCGTCGACCGCGACCATTCCGGAGCGCGCGCCCGCTTCGATCGCCATGTTGCATAGCGTCATCCGGCCTTCCATCGACAGCGAGCGGATCGCGGAGCCGGCGAACTCCAGCGCGTAGCCGGTGCCACCCGCCGTTCCGATCCGGCCGATCACCGCGAGCGCGACGTCTTTCGCGGTGATCCCGATGGGAAGCCGCCCGTCGACGAGGATCTGCATCGCCTTCAGTTTCTTGGTGAGCAGACATTGTGTCGCGAGGACATGCTCGACCTCGGACGTGCCGATCCCGAACGCGAGCGCGGCGAACGCGCCGTGCGTGCTCGTATGCGAGTCGCCGCAGACGACGGTCATGCCCGGCAGCGTCGCTCCCTGCTCGGGGCCGATCACGTGGACGATTCCCTGCCGGCGATCGCGGAACGGAAAGTACGCTTTCGCGCCGCTCGCCTTGATGTTGGCGTCGAGCGTCTCGACCTGCGTGCGCGAGATCGGGTCGGCGATGCCCGCCGCCCAGTCCTTGGTCGGCGTGTTGTGGTCGGCGGTTGCGACGATCGAACTCGCGCGCCATGTCTTCCGCCCGGCGAGCTTCAGCCCCTCGAACGCCTGCGGGCTGGTCACCTCGTGGACGAGATGCCGATCGATGTAGATGAGCGACGTCCCGTCCGCTTCGGTGCGAACGACGTGGCTGTCGAAGAGCTTGTCGTATAGCGTGCGCGCGACCATGACTCGAAATCCGCTGACGGCAACAAGCCGGCGTACGATTATTGCACGCCAGCAGCGCGGCTGTCAGGCGGGAATCACCCCTTCGCCAGCGAGGAATGCGAGGACCGCATCGGCGAGCGCGGGCTGCGCTGAATCGAACGCCGTCGCTTTCGTGGCGCGCAGCCACGTGTACTGGCGCTTCGCGAGCTGGCGCGTCGCCGCGATCCCGCGGGCACGAAGCTCGACGGCGTCGAAGCGTCCGTCGAGGAATTCCCACGCCTGCCGATAGCCGACGCAGCGCATCGATGGCAAATCGGGCGTAAGCGCGTGACGCGCGCGAAGGCGAACGACCTCGGCCACAAGGCCCGCCTCGAGCATTGCGTCGAAGCGCTGCGCGATCCGCGCGTGCAGCGCCGTGCGGTCAGCCGGCACGATCGCCAGCGAGATCGACGGCCCGAGCGCGTCGCGCGCCTCGCGCGCGCCCTGGAGCTCCGCCATCGGCCGGCCGGCGAGCGCGCAGACCTCGAGCGCACGCTGGATCCGCTGCGCGTCGGTTGGCTCGAGGCGGGCGGCGGTGCGCGGGTCGAGCCGCGCGAGCTCGGCGTGCAGCGCGGGCCATCCCTCGGCCGCCGCCTGCGCGGAGATCCGCGCGCGCAGCGCGGGATCCGCGGACGGAAGCGCCGAGAGACCCTCGGTGAGCGCCTTGAAGTAGAGCATGGTGCCGCCGACGACGAGCGGGATCGCGCCGCGCCCGCGAATGCCGGCGATCGCGCGAATTGCCTCGGTGCGGAATCGCGCGGCCGAATAGCTCTCCGTCGGCTCGACGGCATCGATCAGGTGATGCGGCACGCGTGCGCGCGTTGCCGCGTCGGGCTTCGCGGTACCGATGTCCATGCCGCGGTAGACCTGCGCCGAATCGACGCTGACGATTTCGACCGGGATGAACTGCGCGAGCGCGAGCGCGAGTGCACTTTTTCCCGAGGCCGTCGGGCCCATCATCAGGACTGCGGGAATTTGATGAGCCCCAACGCTTGCGGCGGGCGCCCCTGCGCTGCCC
>Ga0335069_10001370_pt1 | contig 39454 bp, 39 predicted proteins | sample Lox_Sample_11_FD_206714 | JGI IMG/M metagenome (GOLD analysis project Ga0335069, IMG submission 206714) | Soil microbial communities from Loxahatchee National Wildlife Refuge, Florida, United States - Lox_Sample_1.1 | ecosystem: Environmental > Terrestrial > Soil > Wetlands | place: USA...
GTCGACCACCTCGGGCGGTTAACCGGTGCGCTCACCTTGTCGCAGCTGGTGCAGGCCAAACCCGGTACCGCCGCTTACAAACTGGCCGACCACGACCCGATACGGGTCACGCCCGACGTCGACGCCGAGGACGTCGCGCTATTGATGAGCGACCACAATCTCATCAGCCTGCCCGTCGTCGATCCGCCGGGCCGCATGATCGGGCTGATCACCGTCGACGACGTCCTGGAAACGACGATCCCCATCGACTGGCGGCGCCGCAGCACCCGCCGGTCACCACGGATACCGGAAACCGACCCCGCCACACCGACCGCCAACGAGGCACCCTGACATGGCGCGCCCGGCTGCGCGGTCGGCGAAGCAACCAACAAGCTCACCACGCCCAGAGCAGACACCGACGTCCAACGTCTCCGACGCCCCAGCAACTCAAGACCACACCCTGGACGGACAACCCGTCGATATTGACAGCGCGGACATCGAAGGCGCGCTCGGGCGCGTCCGCATCGCCCAGTACACCCAGGACGGCAGGCACGGTCTCAAACGCCGTCTGCTGACTTTTCTGACCATCATGGGTCCCGGCCTGATCGTCATGATCGGCGACAACGACGCCGGCGGTGTGGCCACCTATGCGCAGGCCGGCCAGAACTATGGCTACAGCCTGCTATGGACGATGACACTGCTGCTCCCAGTGCTCATCGTCATCCAGGAGATGGTGGTGCGCCTGGCCGCGGTCACCCACATCGGCCACGCCGTGCTGGTCACTCAGCGGTTCGGCCGCTTCTGGGGCTGGTTTTCCTCCGGCGATCTGTTCGTGCTGAACTTTCTCACCCTTGTCACCGAATTCATCGGGGTCGCTTTGGCGTTGGAGTACTTCCATATCGACCCCACCGTCTCGGTGCCGATCGCGGCCGCGGCCCTGGTCGCAGTCACCGTGACCGGAAGCTTCCGCCGCTGGGAGCGGGCGATGTTCGTGTTCCTGGCGATCAACGTGCTTTTGGTGCCCCTGCTGTGGTTGTCGCACCCGGACTATCGACAGGTCGCCCGCGGCATCCTGGTGCCGGGTGTGCAGGGTGGGATGTCTTCGGATGCGGTGTTGCTGATCATCGCCATCATCGGCACCACCGTGGCACCCTGGCAGCTGTTCTTCCAGCACGGCAATGTCATCGACAAACGCATCACCCCGCAATTCCTGAACTACGAACGCGCCGACAACATCGTCGGGTCTTTCATCACCCAGCTTGGCACCGTCGTCTTCATGGTCGCCGGCGCCGTCGCGGTGGCCGGCACACCACTGGCGGGCAAATTCACCGATGCGCTCGGTGTCGCCCTGGCGCTCTCGGCGCACAGCCACCTGCTCGCAACGTTCTTCGCGATCCTGTTATTGGACGCCGGCATCGTCGGTGCCGCCGCGGTCACGTTGTCCTCCAGCTATGCCTTCGGCGACATGTTCCGGGTGCACCACTCACTGCACCGCCGCTTCAGCGAAGCCAAGCCGTTCTACATCACCTACACCCTGCTGGTCATCCTCGCCGCAACGCTGGTGTTGATACCGCACGCCGCACTCGGATTGATCACCATGGCAGTGCAGGCGCTCGCCGGAATCTTGCTCCCCGCGGCGTGCGCCTTCCTGCTGCTGCTGTGCAACGACCGCCAGTTACTCGGTCCCTGGGTGAATCCTCGCTGGCTGAACATCTTGAGCAGCATCATCATCGGAAGCCTGCTGGTGCTGTCGTGCACGCTGCTGATCACCACAATCTTTCCCGCCACCAACACGACCACCGTGCTGGAGGTTGTCACCTTCGCACTGATCGTCGGGTCGGCGGTCGCGTTCACCGCCTTGCGCCTCACCAGCCGCTCATCGCCAGACAATGCGAACGTCTCGCCCGTCGACCGATCCCAGCGGGCGACATGGCGCACCCCGCCGCTTTCCACCCTGCCGCCCTATCGCTGGTCGCCGAGTCTTCGACTCGCCATGATCCTGCTTCGCGGCTATCTGCTCTTGTGCGTAGTGCTGCTGGTCATCAAAGTCATTCAACTCAGCCACACCTGAGTGGCTAAACATCCCCCCGAGGCTCTTCGGGGTCTATATTTCCGACCGGTCTATCCGTCTAACACGCCGCCACCCTGTTCGAAGGATTCTGATCATGAGCGAAGAACACGCGCTGGTCGTCGTCGCCGGTTACCAGGACCTGGATTCGGCTAACCACGACTTCGACACCCTCACCGACCGGGCCAAGGACAAAAGCGTCGCGTTGCGGGGTGCGGTGCTGGTCGGCAAGGACGCCGTGGGCAATCACGTCGTGGTGGACACCGGAAATCGCCTCGGCCGGCGGGGCACCGCATGGGGCGCCGGGGCGGGCCTGGCTGTCGGCCTGTTCTCACCCGCGCTGCTGGCCTCCGCCGCGGCCGGAGCGGTGGCCGGCACCTTCGCCGACCACCGGATCAAGACCGGACTGGCCGACAAGATCGGACAGGCGCTGGCCGCGGGCGGCGCCGTGATCATCGCCGTCGTGTCGTCGCAGGGCCGGCTGGCCGTGGAGCAGGCGCTGACCCGAGTCGCGCAAAACGGGTTGTCTTACAATTGCTTTCACGTCACGGCGGTGTGCTCGCTGATCCGAGCGGCGCCGCTGACCGGGCGCAACCACCACCGGGTCGGCTTCGGGTCGGTCTGCGAGTTCCGGGGCCCCTTCCCGGGCTATTCATCCGTCAAGCCGCGCAGCTGCGCCGCGCTGTCGCGCATCCTGCGCGACAACGGTTACGTACTGGCGGTTTCGGCAAGTGGCACCTGACCCCGGACAGTGTTCAGGGGGCTGCTGGGCCGTTCGACAACTGGCCGCTAGGTTGGGGTTTCGACCATTTCTGGGGTTTTCTGTCCGGTGCCGCGGGTCAATACGACCCGATCATCACGCAGGACAACTCTGTCATCGGTGTCCCCCAAGGCACTGGCGGCAAGCCCTACTAGTTCCCGGACGACCTGACGGACAAGGCCGTCGAGTGGCTGCACAGCGTGCGGGCCCAGGACGCCGAGAAGCCGTGGATGATGTATTACTCGACCGGTGCCACCCATGCGCCGCACCGCGTGGTCAAAAAATGGGCCGACAGGTACCGTGGTGATTTCGATGAGGGCTGGGATGTCTACCGGCGCAAGACATTCGAAAGGCAGAAGCGGCTTGGGATCATTCCGCCCAATGGCGAGCTCACCGAGCGACCGGACTTGTTTCCGGCTTGGGACAGCTTGTCGGACAACGAAAACAAGCTCTATGCCCGGCAGATTGAGGCGTTCGCCGGGTTCTCGGAAACGCGGACTGGAATGTCGACCGGCTGCTCGACGCGATCGAGGATCTCGGCGAGACCGACAACACGCTTGTCTTCTGTATCTGGGGAGACAACGGCGCCAGCATGGAGGGCACCATCACCGGCCCGTTCAACGAGATGACGTTTCTCAACGGTCTGCTCCTCGACGCCGACCATCAACTGGAGCTCATCGAACAGTACGGCGGGATCGAGGCGCTCGGCGACGAGCACACCGCGCCGCATTTCGCCTTCGCGTGGGCGCATGCCAACAACACCCCGTTTCAGTGGGGCAAGCAGATGGCCAGCCACCTCGGCGGCGCCCGTGATCCGATGGTGGTTGCCTGGCCGAGCAGGATAACGCCCGACACCCAGGCTCGTGGCCAATTCACCCACCGTATCGACATCGCGCCAACGGTATTGGAGGCCATCGGATTACCGGAACCCACCCATGTCGACGGGGTCGAGCAGGAACCCATGGACGGAACGAGTTTCGCCCACACCTTCGACGATGCAACGGCCGAAGAACGGCACACGGTGCAGTACTTTGAAATGTTCGGCAGTCGCGCCATCTACAAAGACGGTTGGTGGGCGTGCGCCCGACTCGACAAGGCGCCGTGGGACTTCTCACCGGAAACGCTGCAGCGGTTCGCTCCCGGAAAGTACGACCCCGACAACGACGAGTGGGAGCTGCACCACCTAACCGAGGACTTCTTGCAGGCGCGCAACGTGGCGGCCGAGCACCCCGACAAGGTCGCCGAGCTCACCCAATTGTGGTGGCAGGAGGCGACGAAACCGGGTGCTGCCATTGCTGGGCGGGCTCGCGGTGATGTTCGGGGATTTGCCGCCGCTGCCCACCACTACCCGGTTTACGTTTAGGCGCGACGTCCAAAACATCCAGCGGGGTATGGTGACACGCATTTTTCGGCCGCTCATGTGCCATCGAGGCGCTGCTGCACATCGCCGAGACCGATGTCCGGGGGGTGATCGTGGCCAACGGCAACTTTATCGGCGGCTTCGCCCTGTGGGTCGATGAGACGCAACGACTGCACCACACCTGTTCCTATCTGGGCGTGGAAACCTACCGGCAGGCGTCCGCTGAGCCGATCCCCACCGGCGATGTCAGGGTGCGGATGCTTTTCGAATCCGACCGGCCCGTCCTCGGCTCCGGTGGCCTAGTGACGTTGTGGTCCAACGACCGTCAAATCGGTGAGGGTGTGATGGCCAACACGGTGCCGCTGGCTTTCAGCTCCTACGCCGGGATGGACATCAGCCGCGATAACGGCCTCGTCGTTGACCGCGACTATGAGGACAGGGCGCCGTATGCGTTCACCGGAACGGTCAACGAGGTCATCTTCGATTTGAAGCCCGTTCATCCGGATGCCGAGAAGGCATTGCACGAACACGCGTCGGTGCAAGCCGTTGGCCGGGGCGCGGCGGGTTGACCAGTTCTTGGCTGCTGCCCGACTGAAAACTATTGCTGCAGAACGGTGCTCGTGGGCAGATCCGAGAGGCCCTGCTGTATTCCGCGGTCTATCTTCTCGGTAAGAGTGGTGCTGCCGGCCGGAGCCTGCTCCTGACAACTGCAACTGAGGGTGTTGAAGGGGCTGGGATCAGCGTGCGCGGATGCGGCCCCGGCAGCTGCGCCGCCCGCGATAACAGCGCTCACCAAAATCTTCACGATCATTATGTGGCGGTTTCTCCCGAGATTGTTTCCATGGTCAATTTTACGCGCGCCCGGATCACAGGCCTGTCAACTGGCTGTAAATTTGTTATGGCTGCGATGTGTATTTGGGGCAGAACGCCCGGATGCTGGCGCCGACGAAAAAGCCGGCGTGGTAGCCATCCAGGTGACTGCTGTTCAGCACGTCGTTTGCCACCTGTTCCGGTGTCTGGCCGGCGTCGAGTTCGTGGCAGACGGTATGACCGGAGTTGATTGCGGCTTCCGGTGACTCGTAGTTGATGTTCTTGGCCCGCAACGCTGCCAGGAAAGAGTCCTCGTTGGCGTCAGCGCGAGCGAACGACGATATTCCCAGGGCGCCGAGCAGCGCGGCCACCGGCAAGACACCGGCAGCCACCAGCTTTAGCAGTCTGCTGGGCTTGCGCATCTGGGTCCTCGTCATTTGTGATACTCCCGTGGAACAGAAGTGCCGTTGCTTGCTGGCGGCGGGGCCTGCCGGAATGCTCGCATGTCGCGGCGTCGCACGACTCGAGATCGCTGATATTGCGAATCCTGCCACACCAGTGTTTGTTCGGTCGTCGGCCCCCCTTAACCCACGGCGGCTGGTCGGACCGTGGTCGGTGACTTGACGATATGCGATACGCACGATGGTTGTCGCTCGTCGTCGTAGCGGCGTGTGTGGTCGGCTGTGGCGTGCGGCATGTGACGGGGGCCAGCGCTCGAGATGCGTCCGGCACGTTTCGTTCCGGCGGCATGGACCGAACTTACCTGTTGCACGTTCCGCCCGAGAATCCGGTCGGGTTGGTGCTCAGCCTGCACGGTGGCGGCGGTACCGGTAACGGCCAGCGCGTGCTCACCGAGTTCGACACCGTTGCTGACGCCCACAATCTGTTGGTGGTCTATCCCGACGGTTACGAAAAAAGTTGGGCCGACGGGCGAGGGGCCTCCCCGGCGGATCGCCGTCACGTCGATGATGTCGGCTTCCTGGTTGGGCTGGCCGGCAAGCTGCAAAACGACTACGGCATCGCCCCGGGACACGTCTTCGCCACCGGGATGTCCAACGGGGGCTTCATGTCCAACCGGCTGGCATGCGACCGCGCCGACGTCTTCGCTGCGATCGCGCCGGTGGCCGGCACCTTGGGCGTGGGCGTGGTCTGCAATCCTTCCCGGCCGTTGTCGGTTTGGGCGGCCCACGGGACCGCCGATCCGTTGGTGCCATTCAAAGGTGGCGACGTGCGCGGCCGCGGCGGGGTCAGCCGCGCCATCTCGGCCAACGGCATGGTCAGCAAGTGGCGCTCGGCCAATGGCTGCCCAGGCGATCCGTCGGTACAGGCGCTGCCGAATGCGGGAGACGGCACCGTGGTGCGCCGCTTCGATTCCACGGGATGCACGGCGTCCACCGAAGTCGTGTTCTACCAGATCGATAGCGGCGGGCACACCTGGCCGGGTGGCAAGCAGTATCTGCCCAGGGCGGTCATCGGTCCCACCACTCGCGCGCTCGACGGGTCGGAAGCGATCGCGCAGTTTTTCCTGGAGCACGCTCGCGACTAGAGGCTCGTCAGCGCTGACAGGACGGACACCAGTACGTCACCCGTTCCCCGGCCTCGTCGCGGCTGATGCCGGTGCCGCAGCGATGGCAATTCTGCCCGGCCCGCCCGTAAACCCACAGCTGCCGTCCGGGCCGGGTGTCGCCGGTGGTGCAGCGGTTCCAGCGCCACCGGTTGGCCCACAACATGTCTCGGGCCCGCGACACCAGTCGACGCGGGTCGGCGATCGCGCTCACCGGCGCAGTGGGAAGGTGCCCGGCGAGGAAACATAGTTCGTTGCAATAGACATTCCCGATCCCGGCCAGTACCCGCTGGTCCAGTAGCGACTCGGCGATCGGCCGGTCCGGGTGCGTGGTGAGGTTGGCCGCGGCAAGCGTGGCGTCGAAGTCCTGGCCAAGCAAATCGGGCCCCAGGTGCGCGACGACGTCCCCGTCGTGGGCACGCTCCAGGACCTCCAGCACCCCCAGGTCGACACCGACGGCTCGGACGGTATCGGCTTCCAGAATGATTCGCGCCCGGTGGTCCACCCGCACCGGGCGGTCGCCGACCCGCCAGCTGCCGTCCATTTTCAAATGCGAGTGAATGCTGGCCCGCCCCACCCGAACGAACAAATGCTTGCCCCGGCTGAGCACCTCGTCGACCACCTGCCCGGTGAGGTCGACGGTGGCGAACCGCGGTACCCGGATATCGCAGCGCGTCAGTGTGCGTCCCAGTAAGCCCGCGCGCAGCAGGGCCGCGGTGTGCCAGACGGTGTCTCCTTCGGGCATGGCTACCGGAGCCGCAATCCCCGTGGGGTACGGGCGAATCCGGCTTCCGACAACGCCTCGGCGACCGGGCCGGGGCCGTCCGGGCACGGCTGCAGCGCCGGCGTCCCGTCGATGCGTTCGACCAGCACCGACGCGACCCGCCGGGCCGCGACCAACTCGGCCAGTGCCAGGCCCGCCGCATGGTGGGCGGCGGGATCGTCGGTGAAGGTCAGCATCGATCGCCCGCCGCGTTCCAGGAACCACGCCAGCGCGCCGTCCACCAGCACGACCAGAGCGCCGGCCTTGCGGCCCGGCCGCGCCGCCGGCCCGACGCCCTCCCCGGCGGCCGGCCAGGGCAGGGCGGCACCGTAGGGGTTGGCCGGGTCGGCGGCCGCCAGCACGACCGCCCGGTAATCCGGCCGCTGCGGGTCGACACTGTCGGAGAAGCCGCGCAGCCGGTCGACCGTCGACGCGACCGCGAACTGCGCGCCGCCCAACGACTCGATGAAGTAACCGCGCTGGCACCGGCCGGCGTCCTCGAAGCCGCTCAGCACCTTGTACAGCGTCGCGAATCCGCCGGGTACACCCTCGGCCGCCACCGCGCCCCGGGTCACCACCCCGTGGCGGCTCAACAGCAGCTCGGCTTGGTAGTGGGCGCGCAGCGTGGAATCGGGCTCGGGCGCCGGTAAGGCCGACCACCGCCCGGCCACGCTTGGGTCGGTGCTGCGACTCTGGGCGTGGGCGACGCTGTAGCGGCTCAGCCGCGGCGGGCGATGCGATCGGTGGGCGGGGGCGGAACGCTTGCGGGCCCCGGCGCCACCGAGCAGGGCGCGTATCGGGGCAAACGTGTCGCCGGTGACCCGGCCGGCCCAGATCAATTCCCACAGTGCGGATTTGAGCTCCGCCTCGCCGATCTGCTGCGCGACGAGCTGCCGGAAGAAATACCCACCCCCGCCGGCGAGCGTGTCCAGGATGGCGCGGTGCGCGTCGGTACAGTCGATGTCGGCGGGCCCGGCCAACGTCAGCGGCGCCGAATCGCTCACGTGCAGCGCGACCCATCCGTCGCTGGCCGAAATCGATGCGGCGCCCGACCAGGTCACCTCTCCGGTTGCCAGCAGTTCGTCGAGCAGCGCGGGCGAGTAGTCCCGGACCCGGGGGGCCAGCACCAGCGGCTCCATCGCCGAGGCCGGTATCCGCACCCCGGCCAGCTGGTCGATCACCGACATCAGCCCGTCCAACCCCGACTGAGGTGACGACACGTGGTGCCACGCCGGCAGGAAACGCCCGTACGCCGCGGTGCTCACCGGCTCCACCTGGGCGCGCAGCGCCGCCAGGGAACGCCGCCGCAGAATGCGCAACACGTCGGCGTCGCACCACTGCTCACCCGCGGCGGCGTCCGGCTCGGCTACGAACTCGCCGCGCACCAGGCGACCGTCGGCTGCCAGCCGGCCCAGCACGTCGGCCGTCACCCGCGGCCCCAGTCCGAACCGGGCCGCGGCCTCGGCGGTGGTGAACGGGGTATGGGTGCGCGCGTGGCGCCCGAGTAGTTCACCCAGCGGGTCTGCCACCTCCGCGGTGAAGGCGGCCGGCACGCCCAGCGGAACGGCCACGCCCAGCCCGTCGCGCAGCCGGCCGATGTCCTCGACGGCCACCCACCAGGTGCGCCCGGCGAACGAGACCGTCAGCGCGCGCCGGGCCGCGAGCAGGCCCTCAAGCCAACCGCCCACCGCGGCGCCGCCGGCCCGCGCGGCGACCTCCTCCTCGGTCAAGGGCCCCAGCAGCCGCAGCAGGTCGGCCACGGCCTCGGCATCGCGCGCGGCCCGGTCCTCGGACAGGTGCTGCAACTGCCGGCCAGTCGCGGCGATGACCTGCGGATCGAGCAGCTCACGCAATTCCACCCGGCCGAGCAGCTCGGCGAGCAGTGTGCTGTCCAGCGACAGCGCCGCGGCCCGGCGCTCGGCCAGCGGGGAGTCGCCCTCGTACATGAACGCGCCGACGTAGCCGAACAACAGCGACGCCGCGAACGGCGAGGGCCGCTGGGTCTCGACCTCGAGGACGCGGACCCGGCGCTGGGCGACACCGGCCATCAGCTCGACCAGCGCCGGGACGTCATACACGTCCTGCAGGCATTCCCGGATGGTCTCCAGCACCACCGGGAAGTCGGGGTATTTGCGCGCCACTTCCAGCAGCTGCGCGGCACGCTGGCGCTGCTGCCACAGCGGCGAGCGGCGCCCGGGGTGCCGCCGCGGCAACAGCAGCGCTCGGGCGGCGCATTCCCGGAAGCGCGACGCGAACAGCGCCGAACCACCCACCTCCGCGGTGACGATCGGGTCGATCTCGTCGGCGTCGAAGACGAAAAGTCCCGCGCCCGCCGGGGTCTCGTCGAGCGTGTCCGGCAAGCGCACCACGATGCCGTCGTCGGAGGCGGTCGGCTTTTCGTCGATGCCGTAGCGTTCGCGCAGCCGCCGGCCCACCGCCAGCGCCAGCGGTCCGTTCACCCGCAGCCCGTACGGCGAGTGCAGGATCACCCGCCAATCGCCCAGCTCGTCACGGAACCGCTCGACCAGCAGCGTGGTGTCAGTGGGCACCACCCCGGCGGCGGTGCGCTGCTCGTCCAGCAGCCCCCACAGGTTGTCGCTCGCATAGGTATCGAAACCCAAAGCGGCGCAACGCTTGTCGAATGACTGTCGGTTCAGTCCGGCCAGCTCGCCGGTGCAGGCCCCCAGCGCGGCCCCCAGCTCGGCCGGGCGGCCGACGTCGTCACCGCGCCAGAACGGCAACCGGGCCGGCTGTCCCGGTGCGGGAATCACCAGCACCCGGTCGTGGGTGATCTCGGTGATCCGCCAGCTGGTGGCCCCGAGCGAAATGACGTCACCGGGACGCGACTCGTACACCATCTCCTCGTCGAGTTCGCCTACACGGGAAAGCTTTTCGGCTTCAGAGGCGAGGTAGACGGGGAACAGCCCGCGATCGGGGATCGCGCCGCCGGAGGTGACCGCCAGCCGCTGCGCGCCCGGCCGCGCGGTCAGCGTTCCGGTATCGCGGTCGTAGACCAGCCGCGGCCGCAGCTCGGCGAACTCGGTCGACGGATACTTGCCGCTCAACAGGTCCAAGGTGGCCTCAAACACGCTGCGCGGCAGCGTCGCGAACGGGGCGGCCCGCCGCACCGTGTCGAACCACCGGTCGGCATCCAGTGGCTCCAGCGCGGCCGCCGCCACGGTCTGCTGCGCCAGGATGTCCAGCGGGTTGGCCGGTACCCGCATGGTCTCGATCTGGCCGGAAAGCATGCGCTGTACCGTCACCGCGCAGCCGATCAGGTCGGTGCGGTGCTTGGGGAATACCACCCCCCGCGAGACCTCGCCGACCTGGTGGCCGGCCCGCCCGATGCGCTGCAGGCCGCTGGCCACCGACGGCGGCGCCTCCACCTGGATCACCAGGTCGACCGCCCCCATGTCGATGCCCAGCTCCAGGCTCGACGTCGCCACCACCGCCTTGAGCAGCCCGCGTTTCAGGTCCTCTTCCACCAGGGCGCGCTGCTCCTTGCTCACCGAACCGTGGTGGGCGCGAGCCAGTAACGGCTCGACGCCGTAAGTCTGGCCGCTACCCATGATGTGGGCGGGCGCCCCGCCGGGGACCCCGGGGTTCGCCTCGGCCGGCGGCGCCAGGCCGCTGCGTTCGGCGTGAATCTCGTTGAGCCGCGCGGTAAGTCGTTCGGCTAGCCGCCGTGAGTTGGCGAACACGATGGTGGAGTTGTGTGATTCGATCAGGTCCACCAAGCGCGCCTCGACGTCGGGCCAAATGGTGTTGTTGGCCAGGTTGGCCATGTCGGGCACCGGCACCTGCACGGTGAGCTCGACGGTCTTGACCGCAGGCGGGGCCACGATGGTCGTCGGGGTCCCCGTGCCGCCGCCGGATAGGAACCGCGCCAGCTCCTCGGGCGGCCGCACCGTCGCTGACAACCCGATGCGCTGCGCGGGCCGGCCCTGCCCCAGGTCGTCAAGCCGCTCCAGCGACAACGCCAGGTGCGCGCCGCGCTTGCCGCCGGCGATGGCGTGGATTTCGTCGATGATCACCGTCTGCACCGCGGCCAGGGTTTCCCGCGCGGCCGAGGTGAGCATCAGAAACAGCGACTCTGGGGTGGTGATCAGGACGTCCGGCGGCCGGGCGATGAGCTGGCGGCGCTGCGCGGGCGAGGTATCGCCGGAGCGGACCCCGACGCTGATGGCCGGGGGCGGCAGTCCGCGGCGCTCGGCGATCCTGGTCAGACCGGCCAGCGGGGTGCGCAGGTTGCGCTCGACGTCGACCGCCAGTGCTTTGAGCGGGGACACATAGAGCACCCGGGTGCCGGCGGGCCGTTCGGCCGAGCCGGCCAGACCAGCCGGGGAGTCCAACGCCCACAGGAAGGCCGCCAGCGTCTTCCCGGATCCGGTGGGTGCGATCACCAGGGTGTTGTCACCGTTGGCGATGGCGTCCCAGGCTTGGGCCTGCGCGGTGGTGGGCGCGGCGAACGTGCTGGTGAACCACTCGCGGGTGGTCGCGCTGAACCGGCCTAGCGGGTCAGAAGTGCTCACCTAGCCATGGTGCCAGCCGGCACCGACATCCAGGACCGGTGGCGCTATTGCGGTTCCAGACGAGCGTTGGACATTGCGTGGGAGAGCGCCTCGGGAATCTCGGGGACTCGGGCGATTGCGTCGAATAGCGTGTGCGCGCAAGCCTCCGCGAGGCGCTGGGCGGTGGTGGTCGGATCAATGATGCGCTGTCGGCACACCTCGAAGGTGAAGGCCAGCCAGCCGTGGCAGATCACCCGCAAGTCGCGCTCGACATCCGTTTCCAGCTTCGTCTCGCCCACCCTGGCCACCAGCTCGCTGATGCGGGTCATGATGTGCTCCAGCTGGCGGTTCTTGGCTTCGTCGTCGATGCCCAGCAAAACCGGGTCGGACCGGCCCAGACCGACGTAGGCGGCCCATGCCGCCTCGGGGTTCTGCTCGTGGTAGGCCATGTAGGCCAACACGCCGGTGCGCACCTCTTCGAACATCGTCAAGCCGGTGGCGGTGTCCTTATTGGTGGCCTCGTACAGCCGGTCGGCCTCATCCTTGACCACGGCGGCGAAAAATGCCCGCTTGTCGGGGAAGTAGTGATACATCAGCGCCCGGGACACTCCGGCGCGCTCGGCGATCTCGTCGATGCGGACCTCGTCGTAGGGACGTTTTCCGAACACCTCTGCCCCTAAAGCGAGCAGCTCAGCGCGTCGATCCTCCGGGGATAACCGCCTTCTGGCTGTCGGCATGTGACAGATAGTACTCATCAGGTATGAGACACCAGCCACATTGCGTTTACCCGAACTTCACTCCGCGTGACGATCGCCAGCCGGGCCCGCGCCGGGCGCAGCGAGTCGCCACGATTTGTCGGTGCCAGGCACCTGCGTCCGGTTTCTCCGTGTTTGCCAGCGGGTATTTGCTGCAGTAGAACTTCCGCTAGTACCAGCGCGACACCACGCCCACAATGTTGTCGGACAAATTGTTATAGCCCGGTAACTAATGCGACGTAGCAAACGATGAACTGAGCACTTGGCCAAACCGGCCAACATGGGTACCTGAGGGGCAAGAATGCACAAAGCAGACGAGCGGTCGGGTGGTGACCGCCTGGGGCAGGAAGACGGCGAGGTGCACGCCGCCATCCGGTTTGCAGTGCTGGCCGCGGTGGCGGCGGTCGGCTTCGTGATCCTGGCGGCATTGTGGGTGAGCACCTGCCCCGGGACGGGTGTGGACACCGCGGCGTGTGGCCCGCCCCAGCGGACGGTGCTCGCGTTGGGCGGACCGCTGATCGCGTTCGCCGGAGCGCTGTGGGCGTTTCTGCGGACCTACCGCGTGTGGAAGGCCGAGGGCACCTGGTGGGGGTGGCACGGGGCGGGCTGGTTCCTGTTGACGCTCACGGTGCTGATGGGGGCCATGGGTGTGACCCCGATCGCCGGCCCGGTGTTGGCGCTCTGAGCGTCAACTACACCCACGAGCCGTCGCGCCTGCGGCTCTCGGCTCGTGCGGTGACGTGCCACTGCTCGTCGATGCGGGTCACCCGGCGATGCTCCACGACGAACCAGAGCGCCCCGGCGACCGTTCCCAGCACCGCGACGAGCACCGTCGTGGCGACCCACTCGTAATGGCCGTAGGCGGCGGCGGCGGTCGTGCTGATCATCCCACCCAGGGCCACGATGAGCAGGATGAATCCCGGCCAGTAGAGGTTGTCCTTCATCGTGAAACCGGCGTGCGGTTGCGTGGTCCGGAAATGGTCCGTCGGATCGTGATGCCTGTCGCCCATCAGCCCTCCATCCGTCGCTTTAGGGTTGTCGAGCCGGCCCGATCGTGAACCAGCACCTCGGGCAGGAAAATCGCCCCAACCGTTGTCACGAGCCACACGACGATCGTTGTGGCAAGCCAGGAGGCTGCGCCGCGGATGGTGAGCCCGTGGGTGAATGCCGCAGCGAGGCTCAACGCGACGAAGGTCAGCACCAGCCCGACGCCCCCGAGGAGCAGCGACGCGTACGCATGTGGCAACTTCACGATCCACCACGACAAGGCTGACTGCGCCGCCGAGAACAGCAGCACGGCGACGATGAACCCCGACGCCGACACCGAAACACCTGGCACGACCTTGGCGGCCACCAGTAGGCCAACAGCCCACGATGTCAGAAGAATAACCGTCCGAAGCAGAGCCTGCTTCATGCACTCAGTGTAGGTCGCTGGCTGGGCAATGTTAAGGGTCTGCTGACGGGGTTATTCGCCGCTCCAAATGGGTATCTACCCTAGACCATGATGAGTGCCTGGAGGGTCGCGTCAGCGACTCCGACATCGATGCCCACTGCCAGAATGATCAGCATGACCAGCGACGGCGATCATGACTAATCCGACGGTCGACGGCGGGCTGCGCAGCAGTAGTAGTGTCAGTCAATCATTGCCGGGAGACCATATGAACGATGCGGGATTGCACGCTAGCGCGCGTCAACGCGGCCACCGCGCCGTCGAACTACACGTCGCGGCCCGGCTGGAGAACCTGGCGATGCTGCGGACCCTGGTCGGTGCGATCGGCACGTTCGAGGACCTGGATTTCGATGCTGTTGCGGACCTGCGGCTCGCTGTCGACGAAGTGTGCACCCGTTTGATCCGGTCGGCCACCTCCGACGCGACGCTCGTGGTCGTGGTCGACCCGCAAGACGATCAATTGGTGGTGGAGGCGTCCGCCGCGTGCGACACCCACGACGTGGTAGCGCCCGGCAGTTTCAGCTGGCACGTTTTGACGTCCTTGGCCGACGACGTCCAGACTTTCCACGACGGTCGCGAACCCGATGAAAGCGGCAGTGTCTTCGGTATCACGCTGACGGCGCGACGGGCGGCCTCCAGCAGGTGACAGCGCGAGCTGCCGGTGGTTCGGTCTCGCGCCCGAACGAGTACGCCGATGTCCCGGACATGTTCCGGGAGTTGGCTGATGCCCCCGCCGACTCGACGGAATTCCAGCGCCGACGGCACAAGATCGTCGAGCGTTGCCTGCCCCTGGCCGACCACATCGCCCGCCGCTTCGAGGGTCGCGGTGAGCCGCGCGACGACCTGGTCCAGGTGGCGCGGGTCGGCTTGGTCAACGCGGTGGTCCGTTTCGACGTCGAGGCGGGATCGGACTTCGTTTCGTTCGCGGTGCCCACCATCATGGGGGAGGTCCGCCGTCACTTCCGCGACAACAGCTGGTCGGTCAAGGTTCCGCGCCGCCTCAAGGAACTGCACCTGCGGCTTGGCACTGCCACCGCTGATTTGTCGCAACGGCTGGGCCGGGCGCCCACCGCAACCGAATTGGCTGCGGAGCTCGGTATGGACCGCGACGAGGTGGTCGAGGGCCTGGTGGCGGGCAGTTCGTACAACACGTTGTCCATCGACAGCGGGGGCGGCGGCGACGAGGACGAAGCCCGGGCGATCGCGGACACGTTGGGGGACGTGGACACCGGTCTGGACCAGATCGAGGACCAGGAATCGCTACGTCCCTTGCTCGAGGCGTTACCGGAGCGGGAACGAACGGTGTTGGTCCTCAGGTTTTTTGAGTCGATGACGCAAACGCAGATAGCCGAGCGGGTCGGTATCTCCCAGATGCACGTGTCCCGGCTGCTGGCCAAATCGCTGGCGCGGCTGCGGGACCAGCTGCAGTAGCGGTCGGGGCTCTTCGTCGCGCACCCGGAACGGTTCGAGTAGCGCCTCTTGCCGCGGCGTCGGCACCGGCAGGGCGGCGTCCGGGTCGCAGAGACGCAGCAATCTCGCCACCGCCGGGCTCGGCGCCATGGCCCACCAAGCCTGTGCGGCCGAGCACACCACGTTGATCCGGTGCAGCGCCGAAAAGCCGGCAGTCCCAATGAATTTCAACCCGCGCAGGTCGAGGATCACCCGCCGGGAGCGACCGATGGCGCGTTGTACGTAGGCGGCGAGTTGATCGGCGTTGGCCGCGTCGAGCTCTCCGTCCACCGTGATCAGGATCCCCAACGGGGTCGACCGAGCGGTGAACTGCGCGGTGTGGCTCTGCTGCCAAGATTGGGCCACAGACATTGCTGACTCCGTCCGTAGAGCAGGAGGTGCTGCGGAGGACATCAGGTGTGTGCCGGTTGTACAGGCAGACTGTTCACGCTTTCCCGCGTCCTTGATGTGATCCGGACGGCTGTGAACTCAACCTGCCCTGAACGCTACCCGTGCCGGGCCACGCGACAACTGTTTCCCAGGGACATTGTCTGCCGGTCTGGCCGGCTACTTGATCTCGGCGAGCACCGTGCCCTGGGTGATGGCGGCGCCCGCCTCGACCGCAAGTCCGGTGATGGTTCCGTCCTTGTGCGCGGTCACCGGGTTCTCCATCTTCATCGCCTCGAGGACCACCACCAGGTCGCCGGCGACGACCTCCTGTCCCTCCTCGACGGCCACTTTCACCACGGTGCCCTGCATGGGCGCGGTCACCGCGTCACCGGAGGCGGCGGCGCCGGCATGCGAGCCACGCTTGCGCGCCTTGGGCTTTTTCCGGATGACGCCGGCCGGGTCGGCGGCGGCACCGTTGGACAGTGCCAGGTCACCCGGCAGCGACACCTCGAGCCGCCGGCCGTCGACCTCGACGACCACCTTCTGGCGTGGCCGGGCATCGTCCTCGTCAAGCGGCTCGCCGGCGGTGAACGGCTCGATGGTGTTGTTCCATTCGGTCTCAATCCAGCGGGTGTGCACCGAGAAGCCGTTGTCGTCGCCGATGAACGCCGGATCGGACACCACGGCGCGGTGGAACGGGATGACCGTGGCAAGCCCTTCCACCTCGAACTCGTCCAGCGCACGCCTGGCCCGCGCCAACGCTTCGGAACGATTGGCGCCGTAGACGATCAGCTTGGCCAGCATCGAGTCGAACTGGCCGCCGATCACCGAGCCGGTCTCGACCCCGGAGTCCAGCCGCACACCGGGACCGGTCGGAGGGTGAAACTTGGACACCGGCCCCGGCGCGGGCAGGAAATTGCGGCCGGCGTCCTCGCCGTTGATCCGGAACTCGATCGCATGCCCGTGGGGTGTCGGGTCCTCGGTGATGTCGAGTTTGTCGCCGTTGGCGATCTTGAACTGCTGCAACACCAGGTCGATGCCCGCGGTCTCCTCGGTGACCGGGTGCTCGACCTGCAGGCGGGTGTTGACCTCCAGGAAGGAGATCAGGCCGTCCTGGCCGACGAGGAACTCGACGGTGCCGGCGCCGTGGTAGTGGGCCTCCTTGCAGATCCGCTTGGCCGAGTCATGAATCTCCTTGCGCTGGAAGTCGGTCAGGAACGGGGCGGGCGCCTCCTCGACGAGCTTCTGGTAGCGGCGCTGCAGCGAGCAGTCGCGGGTGCCGGCGACGACGACGTTGCCGTGCTGGTCGGCGATCACCTGCGCCTCGACGTGGCGCGGCTTGTCGAGGTAGCGCTCCACGAAGCACTCGCCGCGGCCGAAGGCCGCCGTGGCCTCGCGGACCGCCGACTCGTACAGGTGGGGGATCTCTTCCATGGTGCGGGCCACCTTCATGCCCTTGCCGCCACCGCCGTGGGCGGCCTTGATCGCGACCGGCACGCCGTATTCCTGGGCGAACTTGACCACCTCGTCGGCGTCCTTGACCGGGTCGGGCGTACCCGGCACCAGGGGTGCCTGCGCGCGGGCGGCGATGTGGCGGGCGGTGACCTTGTCACCGAGATCGCGGATGGACTGCGGGCTGGGCCCGATCCAGATCAGCCCCGCGTCGATGACCGCTTGGGCGAAGTCGGCGTTCTCCGACAAGAAGCCATAGCCGGGGTGGATGGCGTTGGCGCCCGATTTGGCCGCCGCGTCGAGGAGCTTGCCGAAGTCCAGGTAGGACTCCGCGGACGTTTGTCCGCCGAGTGCGAAAGCCTCGTCGGCCAGGCGCACGTGCGGCGCGTCGGCGTCGGGCTCGGCGTACACCGCCACGCTGGGCAGGCCCGCATCATGGGCCGCGCGGATCACCCGGACAGCGATTTCGCCGCGGTTGGCGACGAGTACCTTGGAGATCCTCGAGCTGGCGTGACTGGCCACAGCGCCTCCTGTTTGCTGGACGTCTTCGTCTCTAAGAGATTTTCTTACAAGTCTTGTCCGGGGAAGTTTATGCGCCGCGCCGCGCGCGCTGAAACCCGGTCTCCACTCAGGACGTTTCGCGCAGCCGGCGCTTGATCCGGGACAGCATTGCCGACATGCCGCGCAATCGCAGCGGGCTGATCAGATCCGCCAGGCCAAGTTCGGTGTAGAAATCCTCGGGCACGGCGAGGATCTCGGCGGCGGGCTGCTGGTCCAGACCGGCGGCCAGGATCGAGGCGAACCCGCGCGTGGTGGGTGCTTCGGCGGGCGCGCTGAAGTGCAACCGCACCCGGTCGGGATCGTTCGCGTCGACGTGGAGGAACAGCGGGGTCTGGCACTCGGGCACCGGCTCCATGGCCCGTTCTTCCAACTCGGGCGGCAGCGCCGGCAGCTCGTCGGCGAATTCCAGCAGCAGCTTGAGCTTGTCCTGACCCTGGACTTCGGCGAAGTCGGACACCACCTCTGCCAGCGGTGCGGGTAGTGCCATCAGCCCGGCGCGTCTCCCGGGCTCTCGCCCGTGACGATCGGCACCCGCACGGTGTTGCCCCACTCGGTCCACGACCCGTCGTAGTTGCGCACGCCGGGCTTGCCCAGCAAGTGCGTGAGCACGAACCAGGTGTGGCTGGACCGCTCGCCGATGCGGCAATACACGACGGTCTTGTCGTCGGGGTCCAAGAAGCCGTAGAGCTCTTCGAGCTCCGCACGGCTGCGGAACCGCCCGCTGTCGTCCACCGCCTTGCTCCACGGAATCGAGCGGGCGGTGGGGATGTGGCCGCCGCGCAGCACGCCCTCCTCGGGATAGTCGGGCATGTGGGTGCGCTTGCCGGTGTACTCGTCCGGCGAACGGACGTCGATCAGCGGTTGGCGACCGAGAATGGCCAGCACGTCGTCTTTGTAGGCGCGGATGGGTTCGTCGTTGCGGGCCACCACGGGATAGCCGGTGGAGGTTTGGGCGGGAACGTCCAGCGTGGTCTCCCGGCGTTCGGCCAGCCACAGGTCACGCCCGCCGTTGAGCAGGCGCACATCGGGGTGGCCGAACAGCGTGAAGACCCACAGCGCGTACGCGGCCCACCAATTGCTCTTGTCGCCGTAGATGACCACGGTGTCGTCGCGGGAGATGCCTTTGCGGTTCATCAAGTCGGCAAACTGTTCGCCGTTGATGTAGTCGCGGACCGTGGGGTCGTTGAGGTCGGTGTGCCAGTCGACCTTGACCGCGCCGGGGATATGACCGATGTCGTAGAGCAGCACGTCCTCGTCGGACTCGACGATCACCAGGCCGGGAGCGCCCTGGTGGGCGGACAGCCAGTCGGCGGTGACCAGCCGTTCGGGGTGGGCGTATTCGGACAGGGTGGGGCTGGGATCGGGTGGTAAGGCCACGGTGCCGAGCCTACCGCTCGGTCGCAAAGGATTAAGCCTCGGCGTTGGCCGCCCACAGGGCGGCCACCGACAGCCCCACCCGTTCCAACAGTGACCGCAGCAGCGGGAGGCTCACGCCGACCACGTTCGACGGGTCACCCTCGATCCCGTCGACGAACCAGCCACCCAGCCCGTCCAGGGTGAAACCTCCTGCCACCCAGAGGGGTTCGCCGTTAGCGACGTACGCCTGCAGGTCCACGTCGCTTGGCTCAGCGAAACGCACTGTGGTACAGGCTGATTCGGTTTCACGGTGGGTGATGACGCCGTTACGCAGCCGAAGCAGGCAGTGCCCGGTGTGCAACCGGCCGGACCGGCCGCCGATCAGCCGCCACTGGCTTACCGCGGCATCGGCCGATCCGGGCTTGCCGCACAGCCGGCCGTCGACGTCGAGCATCGAGTCACAGCCGATGACGACGCAGTCCGCCGCGGTGGCGCCATCCAACTCGCCGGCCACCTGCTCGGCCTTGGCCGCCGCCAGCACGCACACCACCTCATCGGCGGCAGCAGCCGCCCCCAGCCGGGCCAGCACCGCGTCTTCGTCGACGCCGGACACGATCACGAGCGGATCGATTCCGGCCTGGCGCAGCACTTTGAGCCGGCCGGGCGAGGCCGACCCCAGCACCAGCCGGGTCAATGCTTCATGTGGGTCATTTGCTGCATCGTGAGCCGCTGGTAGTTCGACATCGAAAAACGCAGCCGGTCGACCGGAAGCCCCCAGCGGGTGCGCTCGGTTTGCGTCGGTGCCGGCGCGCCGCCGGCACTGCCCAGCACGGCGATCAGGGCCGCCAGCTCGGCGTCGGTGGGCTTGCCCTTGAGGATCTTGATGTGCGGCTGGTGGGGCTGCTGCGTCGCGCCCGTCATACCCGTCATAGCGGTATGTTCCCGTGCTTCTTGGGGGGCAGGTGGGAGATCTTGCGTTCCAGCAGACGCAGCGCCGTGCCGATGTAGCCGCGGGTGTGCGACGGGGGAATCACCGCGTCGACGTAGCCCCGCTCGGCGGCGACGTAGGGGTTGACCAACGTGTCCTCGTACTCCTGCTGCAGCTGCAGCCGCAGTTCGTCGACGTCCTCGCCCTCCTTCGCGGCGTCGGCCAGCTGCTTGCGGTAGACGAAACCGACGGCGCCCGACGCGCCCATCACCGCGATCTGCGCGCTCGGCCAGGCGATGTTGACGTCGCAGCCCATGTCCTTGGATCCCATCACGCAGTACGCGCCGCCGTAGGCCTTGCGGGTGATGACGGTGATCTTGGGAACGGTGGCCTCGCCGTAGGCGAACAGCAGCTTGGCGCCGCGCCGGATGATGCCGTTGTATTCCTGGCCGGTGCCGGGCAGGAAGCCCGGAACGTCGACCAGCATGACGATCGGGATGTTGAAGCAGTCGCAGGTCCGCACGAAGCGGGCGGCCTTCTCCGAGGCGTCGATGTCCAGGCAGCCGGCGAAGTGGGTCGGCTGGTTGGCCACGATCCCGACCGGGCGGCCGTCGATGCGACCAAATCCGACGACGATGTTCTGGGCGTAGCCATTCTGGATCTCCAAGAACTCGTCCTCGTCGAGGATGCGGGTGATCACCTCGTGCATGTCGTACGGCTGGTTGGGCGAGTCCGGGATCAGGGTGTCCAGCTCGATGTCCTCGGCGGTGAGGTTGTCCTCGATGGCGCCCTCGGGCACGGCCTCGGCATATCGCGGGGGGTCGGTGAAGTTGTTGGGTGGCAGGTAGCTCAGCAGCTCACGGACCCACTCGAAGGCGTCCTGCTCACCCGAGGCGACGTAGTGGGCGGTGCCCGACTTGGCCATGTGGGTGTGGGCGCCGCCTAGCTCCTCCATGGTGACGTCCTCACCGGTGACGGTCTTGATGACGTCGGGTCCGGTGATGAACATCTGGCTGGTCTGGTCGACCATCACCACGAAGTCGGTCAACGCGGGGGAGTAGACGTGCCCGCCGGCGGCCGCGCCCATGATCAGCGAGATCTGCGGGATGACGCCGGAGGCCAGGATGTTGTTGCGAAAGATCCGGCTGTAGAGGCCCAGCGAGACGACGCCCTCCTGGATACGGGCGCCGGCGCCGTCGTTGATGCCGATGAGCGGGCGGCCGGTCTTGAGTGCCAGCTCCTGAACCTTGACAATCTTCTCGCCGTACACCTCGCCGAGGCTGCCGCCGAACACCGTGGCGTCCTGGCTGAAGACACAGACGTCGCGGCCGTCGATGGTGCCGTAGCCGGTGATCACGCCGTCGCCGAGCGGGCGGTTCTCGCCGAGACCGAAGTTCGTGCTGCGGTGGCGGGCCAGGGCGTCGAGTTCGACGAACGAGTCCTCGTCCAGCAGGGCGAGGATGCGCTCGCGGGCCGTCAGTTTGCCCTTGGCGTGCACCCTCTCGACGGCGGCCTCACCGACCGGATGTAGCGACTCTTCCCGGCGCTTGTGCAGCTCGGCCAGCTTGCCTGCGGTGGTGTGGATGTCGATGGTGTGCTCGGCGGCCGGCTCCGCGGTGTGGTCGGTAACGCTCGTCATGGGACCCGATGTTATCGGCAGCACCCGCGCCGCTGTTTAGGCTGGGCTTCAGTTAGGAGATTTCAGTGACGGACCGCGATTCGCTTCGACCACCGCTGGACGAGGGCGCGCTGCGTGCGGAGCTGATCGGCACCGGGCTGGGCTGGCGCCGGCTCGACATCGTCGAACAGACCGGCTCCACCAACGCCGACCTGCTGGCGCATGCGGCATCGGGGACCGACGTGGCGGGAACCGTGCTGGTCGCCGAGCACCAGACCGCCGGTCGCGGGCGGCACGGCCGCAGCTGGGCGGCGACCCCGCGAGCCCAGATCACCATGTCGGTGGGTGTCAGCATTGTCGACGTCCCGACCGAGGGATGGGGCTGGCTTCCGCTGGCCGCCGGGGTGGCGGTGGTCGACACCGTGGCGCCGTTGCTGCAGGGGGTTCAGGTGGGCCTCAAGTGGCCCAACGACGTGCTGGCCGGGAACGGCAAACTGGCCGGAATCCTCGCCGAGGTGGCACGGCCGGTGGTGGTAATCGGGTTGGGGCTCAACGTAACCCAGGCCGCCGAGGAGATCGACGGCCCGGGCGCGACCTCGCTGCTGGACCTGGGCGTGCCGGCGCCCGACCGCACCGCGGTGCTGTGCGGATTGTTGCGAGAGCTCGGACGACGGATCGTGGCCTGGCGCGCCGCGCGGGGAGCCGACTGGACACTGGCGGCCGACTACCGGGCGCGCAGCTTGACCATCGGCAACCGGGTGCGCGCCCAGCTGCCCGGCGGCAAGGAAGTCGTCGGCGCCGCCACCGGCATCGACGACCAGGGCAGGTTGTGTATAGAAACCGCGGGAGAGACGACCGTCGTTTCAGCGGGCGACGTGGTGCATTTGCGGTAGCTTCGCGATGTGAGCTATCCGGACAATGTTCTGGCCGCCGGCGAGCACGTTATCGTGCATCGCCATCCGCACTGGAAGGGTTTGATCGCACCCGTTTTGGCTCTCATCGTGACGACCGCACTGGCCGCGTTCGGGTCCGGGTACCTCAATTCGACACATTGGGAGCAACCCGCCAAAAACATCATCTACGGCGTCGTCTGGGCGATCTGGTTGGTGATCGTCGGGTGGCTGACGCTGCTGCCGTTCTTGGGCTGGCTCACCATGCATTTCGTCGTGACGAACCGCCGGGTGATGTTTCGGCACGGGTTGTTGACGCGCACCGGAATCGACATACCGCTGGCACGGATAAACAGCGTGGAATTCCGGGACCGGCTGACCGAGCGAATGTTTCGCACCGGAACGCTGATTATCGAGTCGGCGTCACAAGACCCGCTGGAGTTCTACAACATTCCGCGCCTGCGCGAGGTGCACGCGCTGCTATATCACGAGGTTTTCGACACCCTGGGTTCGGAGGAGTCGCCCAGCTGACCCAACCGGCCGGCGCGGTTACGCCAGGACCGCAGCAGCGTGACGTTGCCGCCCTCGATCTCGTCCTCGAGCATCTCGGCGATGCCGCCGGCGGTCAGCGCGGACTCCAGCGCCTTGTCCGGGTTGCGCGCGAACTCGTCGGGGAAGACCCAGCGCCGGAATGCCCAGAAGCGGAAGGCCATCTGCAGCAGGTTGCCGATGATGTAGGCCGAGATGAAGTCCGCGATGTTCTCCACGGTCAGCGATACCATCGGCTCCCGCAGCTGCAGGACGTAGCTGGAGAACCACAGCGGCGCCATGGAAAGCAGCACCCCCACCCCGCTGAACGCGAAGAACAGCAGTGCCTCGTGGTGGCGCTCGCGGCCGCCGCGGTCGCGGAAGCTCCATTCCCGGTTCAGCAGGTAGGACGCGATGACCGCGACGATGCCCGCGATGACCTTCGCGGTGACCGGCTTGGGTTCCAGAATTGTCAGCTTCAGGGTGTAGAAAATCGCCGAGTCGATCACGAACGTGGTGCCGCCGACGATGGCGAATTTGATCAGTTCGTGGTGGCGCAGCAAATAGGGCTGCATAAACCCGGGTAGACGCGCGATTGTGGCTTCGGCGAAGGACACAAGTGGTCAGTGTACGGATGGACACAAATTCGACGCAAAATCGTACATAACGATTCGGTGTCACCCCCGGTCAACACGCCTATAGCGGGGCAGGACCGCCGTGACACCATGATGGCCGTGCCCAGTACACGCCCGCCAGGGGGCGGTGCCCTCAGAACCCCTCGCGTTGCCATGGTCGGCGCCGGTCAGCTCGCCCGGATGACGCACCAGGCCGCGATCGCGCTGGGGCAGACGCTGCGGGTGCTGGCGACCGCGGCCGACGAATCGGCCGCCCAGGTCACACCCGACGTGGTGATCGGTTCGCACACCGAGCTGGCAGACCTGCGCCGGGTGGCGGCGGGTGCCGACGTGCTGACCTTCGACCACGAGCACGTCCCGGCCGAGCTGTTGGACAAGCTGGTCGCCGAGGGGGTCAATGTGGCGCCGCCGCCGCAGGCGCTGGTGCACGCGCAGGACAAGCTCGTCATGCGGCGGCGGCTTGAGGCCTTGGGCGCTTCGGTGCCCCGCTATGCGGAAATACGCAGCCTTGACGACCTCGGTGCCTTTGCCCGGCGGATAGCCGGCCCGGTGGTGGTGAAAGCGGTCCACGGCGGTTACGACGGGCGCGGGGTGCGGATGGCCCGCGACCCGTCGCACGCCCGCGAGATCGCGGCCAGCTTCCTGGCCGATGGGGTGCCGGTGATGGCCGAGGAGCACGTGAGCCTGCGCCGCGAATTGTCGGCCCTGGTGGCGCGCTCCCCGTTCGGCCAGGGTGCGGCCTGGCCGGTGGTGCAGACTGTGCAACGGGACGGGATCTGCGTGCAGGTGATCGCGCCGGCGCCGGACCTGCCCGACGACGTCGCCGCCGCCGCACAGCAGCTGGCATTGCGGTTGGCCGCCGAACTCGGCGTCGTCGGGGTGTTCGCGGTGGAGCTGTTCGAGACCGCCGACGGCGCCCTGCTGGTCAACGAGCTGGCGATGCGACCGCACAACTCCGGGCACTGGACCATGGACGGGGCCCGTACCAGCCAGTTCGAACAGCACGTGCGCGCGGTGCTGGACTATCCGCTCGGCGACACCGACGCCGTCGCGCCGGTGACCGTGATGGCCAACGTGCTGGGCGCCCCGCAACGGGCGGCGATGAGTGTCGACGAGCGGCTGCACCACCTGTTCGCGCGGATGCCCGACGCCCGGGTGCACCTTTACGGCAAGCAGGAGCGGCCCGGCCGCAAGGTGGGCCACATCAACTTCCTCGGCGCCGACATGGCCGAGCTGGCGGCGCTGCGGGAACGCGCCGAGCTGGCGGCACACTGGTTGTCACACGGACAGTGGACGGACGGATGGGATCCGCATGACTAGCAATCCTCGCGTCGCGGTGATCATGGGCAGCGACAGCGACTGGTCGGTGATGCAGGACGCCGCCGCGGCGCTGGCCGAGTTCGACATCCCGGCCGAGGTGCGGGTGGTTTCGGCGCACCGCACGCCACAGTTGATGTTCGACTACGCGCGCGGCGCGGCCGGCCGCGGCATCGAGGTGATCATCGCCGGCGCCGGCGGGGCCGCCCACCTGCCCGGCATGGTCGCCTCCGCGACGCCGCTGCCGGTGATCGGGGTGCCGGTGCCGCTGGCGTGGCTGGACGGCCTGGACTCGTTGCTGTCGATCGTGCAGATGCCGGCGGGTGTTCCGGTGGCCACGGTCTCGATCGGCGGTGCCCGCAACGCCGGATTGCTCGCGGTGCGCATTCTGGGGTCCGCCGACCCGGCGCTGCGGGCCCGCGTCGAAGACTTCCAGGCCCAGCTGGCCGAGAGCGTGCGGGCCAAGGATGAGGCGCTGCAGCGGCGTCACGGTAAAGTTACCGGCGAGTAGCAGTAGGAGGCTTCAGATGGCTGGTTGGGCCGGAAACCCCAGTTTCGATTTGTTCCAGTTGCCCGAGGAGCACAACGAGTTGCGGGCGGCGATCCGCGCGCTGGCGGAGAAGGAGATCGCCCCGCACGCCGCCGATGTGGACGAGAATGCCCGGTTCCCGCAGGAGGCGCTGGATGCGCTGAACGCCTCCGGTTTCAACGCCGTGCACGTGCCCGAGGAGTACGGCGGCCAGGGTGCGGACTCGGTGGCCGCGTGCATCGTGATCGAGGAAGTGGCCCGGGTCGACGCGTCGGCGTCGCTGATTCCTGCGGTGAACAAGCTGGGCACCATGGGGCTGATCCTGCACGGCTCGGACGAACTGAAGAAGCAGGTGTTGCCGTCGATCGCCGACGGCACCGCGATGGCGTCCTACGCGTTGAGCGAGCGGGAAGCCGGCAGCGACGCGGCCTCGATGCGCACCCGGGCCAAGACCGACGGCGACGACTGGATCCTCAACGGCGCCAAGTGCTGGATCACCAACGGCGGGAAGTCGAGCTGGTACACCGTCATGGCGGTCACCGATCCGGACAAGGGTGCCAACGGCATCTCGTCGTTCATGGTGCACAAGGACGACGAGGGGTTCACCGTCGGTCCCAAGGAGCGCAAGCTCGGCATCAAGGGCTCACCGACCACCGAGCTGTATTTCGAGAACTGCCGCATCCCCGGCGACCGGATCATCGGGGAGCCCGGCACCGGCTTCAAGACCGCGCTGGCCACTCTCGACCACACCCGGCCCACGATCGGCGCCCAGGCGGTCGGCATCGCCCAGGGCGCATTGGATGCCGCCATCGCGTATACCAAGGACCGCAAGCAGTTCGGCGACTCGGTCAGCAGCTTCCAGGCCGTGCAGTTCATGTTGGCCGACATGGCGATGAAGGTGGAAGCCGCGCGGATGCTGGTGTACCAGGCCGCCGCCCGAGCCGAGCGCGGCGAATCGAACTTGGGCTTCATCTCCGCGGCGTCGAAGTGCTTCGCCTCCGACGTCGCCATGGAGGTCACCACCGACGCCGTCCAGTTGTTCGGCGGCGCCGGCTACACGAGCGACTTCCCGGTCGAACGGATGATGCGCGACGCCAAGATCACCCAGATTTACGAAGGCACCAATCAGATTCAGCGCGTGGTCATGTCGCGGGCGCTGTTGCGCTGATCGGCTGAGCCGGTCGTCGTCAGTTGTTGCGCCGTGCGGTGGACATTGCCGGTGACCCTGCGCGCCCGTAGCGCCCACAACATGTCGCCGCCCCCCAGGATGACGAGGCAGACTCCCGCGGCGACCATGGCCGCCGTAAGGGACTTGAACGGCCAGGCGAGCATGACGATGCCCGCGACCACGCCGACGGCTCCCAGTAAGAGATACCACCACCGGTCGGGCAGTGACGGATGCTCCAGAGCCAACCAGATTTCGGAAGCGCCTCGGAAGAAGAAGCCCACTCCAATCGCGATGGCGAGCAACAGGACTGCGTTTGAGTAACCGAAGTGCCGGAATGTCAGCACCCCTAACGCCAACGACAACCCGCCGGCGACGAACAGCGGGACACGGCCGCTCGCGGAGACGTCGAGGACGGCACCCATAACCAGTTCGGCGATTCCCGATAGCACCAGATAGGTAGCCAGCAGCGCCGCCGTCACCAGGATCGACGTCCCCGGCCTGGCCAGTATCAGGACGCCCAGAATGAACGTGGTTGCGCCCCAGGCGAAGACGACTTTCCACAGATCATGCTTCTCTCTTGCAGAGCGCATAGCCATGGGTGTTACCTCCGTAGACGACGTCCTGCTGACCTTAGCCTTCGCGTAGCCGGCGAGCGCACCAAGGGCCGAAGGTCCCTTATCACCCAAGGTGACTTTCTTCTCTACAGGTCACCGACCGAATGGCGCAGTCTTTTCTCGTGAACAGACGGTCCTCGTCGCCGGCCGGCGATAGGCCGTCGCCCGGGCGAAGGCTCTCGGCCGCCTTGCGTGACCGCTTGGCCGCGCGCCGGGCGTTCGCCGACCAGGTGATCGCGCTGGCCCACCTGGTGGGCCGTCCGGTTCTCAACAGCGAGGGCACCCGCGTCGGCAAGGTCGCCGACATCCTGGTGCGCTGGGACCCGGGCGTGACCTATCCGCCCGTCACCGGTGTGCTGGTCCCGCTGGGCCGTGCTTTCGGCTTGATCGATCAGCGCGCCGTGATTCTGAGTCAGACCGGCGTGCGGCTGCGCGGCGAGCGCAATGTCGTCTCGCGCCCGATCCGCCGCGACGGTGACGTGGCGCTGGCCCGTGACCTCCTCGATCGCCAACTGGTCGACATCGCCGGCGTACAGGTGGTGCGTGCGTCGGAGGTGTATCTGGTCAACGGGCCCCGGGGATGGGAGCTGGCGGGCGTCGACGTCGGCGTGCGTGCGCTGAGCCGCCGCCTGCTGCCGCGACGCCGGAAATGCCCGCCGGTTGATCGGGTGATCGACTGGGCGGAGCTGCACGCCTTTGTGCCCCGGTTCGTCGACACCGGATCGGGGTGGGAGGCGGGCCCGGCCGTCGCCGCCGGCAGTCCGGGTAGCGGCGTGCAATTGGGCGATGCGGCAGCCAAGCTGAAGATGCTGCGCGCCAAGGAATTCGCGGCGATCCTGGCGGACCTGCCCCCTGCCCGGCAGGCCGAGTTGGCGGTGCTGGCGCAGCCCTCGGCCGCGGCCGAAGCCCTCGCCGCGCTGGACCCCGAACAATGTGAGGCGCTGCTGGCGGAGCTCGACGAGCCGGACCGGAATCGGCTGCGCGCATTGTTGATCGGCCAAGGCACATGACCGCGCCGCGACCCGCTGCCACGGCGGTGCCCGGGCGCCGACGGCGATGGGCGCGGGTGCTGGCGGTGCTGGCGGTGTTCGGCCCTGGACTGATCGCCGCCAATGCCGGCAATGACGCCGGGGGCATCGTCACCTACGCCAGCGCCGGATCTCAATTCGCCTACCGCACACTGTTTTTGATGGTTCTGGTGACCGTCGCGCTGATCGTCGTGCAGGAGATGTGTTCCCGGCTGGGCGTCTATACCGGCGAAGGGCTCGGCGGCCTCATCCGCGAACAGTTCTCCGTCCGCGCCTCCTTCGTCGCGATGCTGTTGTTGCTCGTCGCCAACGCCGGGCTGACCGTCAGCGAGTTCGCTGGGGTCGGCGCGGCCATGCAGATCTTCGGGGTATCACCCAAAATCTCGGTGCCCATCGCGGCGGTCTTCGTCTGGGTGCTAACCGTTTTGGGCACCTACTCACGCGCCGAGCGGCTGTTCTTGATCCTGACTTTGGCCTTCCTGGCCTACCCGATCGCGGCGTTCCTCGGCCACCCCGACTGGAAGCAGGTGGCCACCAACCTGGCATGGCCCCATTTTTCGGCCAGCCACGCGTTTCTGGTGCTCGCGGTGGCGCTGATCGGCACCACCATCACGCCCTACATGCAGTTCTATGCCGCTTCGGCGTGCGTGGACAAGCACCTGACGCCCGCCGAGTACCCGAGCGAACGACTCGATGCCGTCACTGGCGCCATCTCGAGCAATGTCATCAGCGTTTTCATCATCATCGCCACCGCGGCCGCGATCGGCGGCAGCGGACCGCTGCAGACGGCCGGGGACGCCGCCGAGGCATTGCGGCCCGTCGCCGGGCCGGCGGCTCCGGCGTTGTTCGGCGTCGGTTTGCTGGGGGCGTCGCTGCTGGCCGCCTCCGTGGTTCCGCTGTCGACCTCATACGCCGTCGCCGACGCCATCGGCACGGTCCGGTCGGTGACGAGCACATTTCGCGAGGCGCGGATCTTTTACGGCCTGTTCACCGTGCAAGTCGTCATCGGCGCCGCGGTCGCGCTGGCGCCGGGCAACCTCGTCACGATGATCATCAACGCCCAGGTGCTCAACGGCGTCATCACCCCGATGCTGCTGGTCTATGTGCTGATCCTGGCCAACCGTTCCAGCGTGCTGGGCGCGGCCAAGAACAGCCCGGTGTTCAAGACCGTCGCCACCATCTGCATCGGCGTCGTGGGACTGCTGTCGTTTGTGGTGCTGGTGGAAACGGTGTTCGGGCTGAGCTGAGTCGGCCCAGCACCGCGCCACCCAGTTTGGGGCCCGGTAGCCACGCCGAATAGGATCTCGCACGGCAACCATCGGGGTGGTAAGGCCACACGTAATGTCAGCGTTGGCGCACCGGCCACCAGCGGTGAGCGCCGGCATAGGGTCTTACCGTAAGCCAGGGGTCGACGTGAAAAACGTGGCTTTCCCCGTGCACCCGCGGACGACCGGGAATTGACGCCTGCGGGCCATGGCCTGCTGCTGCTGACCGACGGGCTGTTCGAGGGCTATTCCGGACCAGGCGCCCAGCGTCTCGGTGAGGACGGATTGCTGGCGCTGGCGCGCTCGCACGCGAGCCGGCCCGGCCCGGCGTTCGTCGACGCGCTCATCGACGGCGCCCAGGAACTCGCCGAGCCGCGCGGCGGGCTCACCGATGACATTGCCGGGCTGCGCATCGAGCGGACCACGACATGACCCCATCGTTGCGCCGCCTGCGCCTGTCGCAGCTCACCGTGCAGGGATGGCAGGCCCTGGTGCTTCTCAGCATGGGCGCGATGGTGCTCGCCGGTGCGGCGGTCGGCGCGGTTTTGCTCAATCACACCGACCAGATGTCGAGTCAGCTGATCGACGGCATTCAGCCGGCGCGGGTGGCGGCCTGTCAGCTGCAGGCGGCGTTGCGCGACCAGGAAACGGGCGTGCGCGGTTATCTTTTGGCTGCCGACCGGCAGTTCCTCACCCCTTACTACGACGGGCCACACGCCGAACAGGCGGCGGCCGAAGAGATCCGGCGCCGCCTCGGTCCGCACTCGGACCTCATTGCCGATCTGGACGCGATCGAGAGTGGGGCGGCCAACTGGCGGACAAACTATGCCGAACCCGTCATCGCGAGCGTCGCACCCAACACCCCTAGTGTGGTGAATAGTCGCACGGCGGAGCGGGGCAAAGCCGAATTCGACCATCTGCGTGCACTTTTCGACAAACAGAACGCGAACCTGTCCGATGCCTGGTCGCGCGCTGCCGCGGACCTCAAGCGCACCGATGCCTGGCGCGACAGGGTGCTAGGCGCAATGGTGCTGCTCTTCTTCGGCACCGCCGCGGTGCTCGGATTTCTGATCCGCGACACGGCCGCTCGTCCACTCGCGACTGGCCGCGGCCTGCCGGCGGATAACCGGGGGACACTTCGAGGAGACCATCTCAGCTCCCAAGCGCCCCAAAGACATTCGCAACATGGCGATCGACGTCGAGAACATGCGCAAGCGCATCGTCGATGAGCTCGAGGTATCCCGTTCTGCGCGTGCGCTTTTGGACGAACAAACGGCCGAATTGCGCCGTTCCAACGCCGAACTCGAGCAGTTCGCCTACGTCGCATCGCACGACCTGCAGGAGCCGCTGCGCAAGGTCGCCTCGTTCTGTCAGCTGCTGGAGAAGCGATACGGCGACCAGCTCGACGAGCGCGGGCTCGAATACATCGGATTCGCAGTCGACGGTGCCAAACGCATGCAGGCCTTGATCAACGACCTGCTCACCTTCTCCCGGGTCGGCCGGCTGGGCACCACCGAAACCGAGGTGAACCTCGACGCGACGCTCGACGCCGGCCTGGCCAACCTGGCCACCGCGATCGAAGAATCAAACGCCGAGATCGTGCGCCCGCAGCAGCCGCTGCCGCAGATCGCCGGAGATCCGACGCTGCTGACCATGCTCTGGCAGAACTTGATCGGCAATGCGGTGAAGTTCCGGCACAAGGATCGCCCGCCCCGCGTCGTCATCGAGTGCCGGCCCGGCACTGGTGATCACGACGGCGAATGGGTGTTTACGATGTCGGACAACGGCATCGGCATCCCGGCCGAATTCACCGACAAGGTCTTCGTGATCTTCCAGCGTCTGCACGGCCGGGACGTGTACGCCGGGACCGGCGTCGGCCTGGCGCTGGTCAGAAAGATCACCGAGCACCATGGCGGCACCATCCGGATCGACACGTCCTACACCGACGGCACCCGCTTCGAGTTCACCCTGCCGATTCTCGCCCGCGGCGCCCAGGACGCCGCACGCCCACCCGCTTTGGAAGGAGCGCACAAATGACATCGGCCGGTAGAGCCAACGACATCCTGCTCGTCGAAGACCACCCGGGAGACGAGCTCATCACCCGAGAAGCGTTCGAGCACAACAAACTCAAGAACAATCTGCACGTCGCGCACGACGGAGAGGAAGGCCTGGACTTTCTCTACCGGCGCGGCGAGTTCTCCGATGCGCCGCGGCCCGACCTCATCCTGCTGGATCTGAACCTGCCAAAGTACGACGGCCGCCAGCTGCTGGAGAAGATCAAGTCCGACCCGGAGCTGTCCCGCATCCCGGTCGTGGTGCTGACCACCTCCTCGGCGGAGGAGGACATTCTGCGCAGCTACAAGCTGCACGCCAATGCCTATGTCACCAAGCCGGTCGACCTGGATCAGTTCATGAAGGCCGTCCGGCAGATCGACGAGTTCTTCGTCCAGGTGGTGCGGCTCCCGGGCCTCTAGGCGAGGAACTCCTCGTTGTGCTGCCCGGGCGCGGGCGGAGGATCGGTGGCCACGGCGTCGAAGCTCGAGTAGCGCGCCGGCGTGCGGATCACCGTGATCGCGTCGTCACCGCTGCCCACCGGCAGGGCGAGTTCGTTTTCGGCGAACAGCGGGGTGTCGACCACTTGCTTCCAGGTGTAGGCCAGGCAGGCCATCAGACCGCCTTCTTGTAGCAGCTCGACCCATTCGGCGGCGGTCTTGGCGGCCAGTGCCTTCTCGAGTTCCTCGGCCAACTCGGGGTAGTTCATTGCCCGCGAGCGCTGGTCGATAAACCGTTCGTCGTCGAGCAGATCGGGCCGGCCGATGATCTGACACAACTTCGCCCAGTGCTTGGGCACGTACGCACTGATCACCAGGTAGCCGTCGGCGGCTTTGAACGCGTCCGACGGCTGAGTGGCGAATCCAACTCCCTTACGCCGCTTAAGTTTTGGTGCGGTATCTGGCGTAGCGGCAGCGCTGGGTCGGTTCAGGTGCATGGTCAGCTGGTTGGCCTGCAGGCCGACGGCGACGTCATACATCGCGACCCGGATGACGTCGGCCACCCCGTGGCGCTCACGGTGAAGCAGCGCCGCCAGCACCGCCTGGGCCAGCACGTGACCGCTGGCGTTGTCCACCAGCTGAAACGGGATGATCTGCGGTTTGCCGTCCGGCGTCGGCATCCCGGTGGTCATGCCCGCCTCGGCGGCGACCATCAAATCCACGCCCGGTCGGCTGCCGTGCGGGCCGTTGCCGCCGTAAGCCGACAGGCGCGCGTAGATCAGCCTGGGGTTGCGCGATCGCAACTGGCCCGGGCCGAGACCCATCCGCTCCATCACGCCGGGCCGAAACCCTTCCAGCACAACGTCGGCGGTGTCGGCGAGCCGCAGTATCTGCTGCTTGCCCTGCTCGGTGGTCAAATCCACGGTCACCGACTTCTTGCCGCGGTTGTTGGGCAAGAAGTACGTCGCCAACGGCGGCCGTCCGGGCAGCACCGCGGTGATCTGGCGGGCCGCCTCACCGCCGGGCGCCTCGACCTTGATGACCTCCGCGCCCAGGTCGGCCAGCACCTGTCCGGCCAGGGGACCGGCGACATTCTGGGTGAAATCGAGTACCCGGAGTCCGTCAAGCGGCTTGGCGGGCTTGGTGTTCGGCATGTGGGGCCTTTCTCTAACCTGCCTTGTGCAGCACCGCGGTGCAGTAGTAGTTCTGCGAGAACGGAGCGTCTTCGTTCGTGGACTGCAGCGGTAATCCGTTGTCGCCCAATAGCTGATTCAGTGAGGTGCGGACCGGTTGCCAGCCATGGTCCGCCAAATAGTCCGCCACGTCGTTGCGTTCGCCGGGGAAGCCCAGGTTCTGCAGCTCGACGTCGAGACCGTGCTCTTGCCACTTGCGGGTGGCGGCGTTGAGCGCCTCGAGATTGGCCCCGGAATTTTCGAAGACCTCGGCCACCAGCCGGCTGCCGTCGGCGCTGAGCGCGGTGACGTTGTCCAGCAACCGATCTTGAGCGTCGGCCGGCAGGAAACCGAGCAGGCCCTCGGCGGCCCACGCGGCGGGCCTTTCGGTGTCGAACCCGGCTTCGCACAACGCCGACGGCCAGTCGTGGCGCAGGTCGATCGGCACGGCCCGCACCTCGGCCGTGGGCCTCGTGCCGAGTTCGGCGATGGTGGCCGTCTTGAATTCGATGACCCGCGGCTGGTCGATCTCGAACAGCGTGGTGCCCGCCGCCCACGGCAGCCGATACGCGCGGGCGTCCAGGCCCGCGGCCAGGATGACCACCTGGCGGATGCCCGCGGTCTGGGCGTGGGCGAAGAACGCGTCGATGTAGCGGGTGCGCGCCGCCTGGATGTCGGTCATGCGTTGCATGCCCCAGGGGGCGCCGGGCACGTCGACGTCGGCGGACGCGAGTTCGCCGCCGGCCCACCGGGTGAAGAAGTCGACACCGACGGCGCGCACCAGCGGCTCGGCGAACCGGTCATTTATCAACGCGTCCCGGGTGGCGCGGGCCCGTCCCGCGGCCACCATGGTGGCGGTTGCTCCCACGCTGGTCGCCAGGTCCCAGGTGTCGTTCTCGGTGCGCGCCATCGAGGATTCCTTTCCGGTGTACTGGTTAGCCACAATAACGACAGTGACCAAAGGCCCCTGCCGCTAGTGGCGTTGCGCCCTTATCAATGGCCGGCACCAGCGGCAGCATCGACGTGTGCAGACGACAGCGACGAAAACGGTCCGCCGCTTTGGCCTGGAAACCTGGTCACTGCTGCTGTTCATGCGATCCGGGGGACTGCGGTTGATCCCGCCGCACCGGATGACGGCGGTGCTGCGTGCGCTTGACCGCTACGGCCTGCTGGGCGCCGCGCCGGCGATCGCCACGGCTCGTGACCCCGGCGGACTGGCGCTGGTCGACGAGCGCGGCGAGCTGACTTTCCGCGACCTGGACACCCGGACCAACGCGTTGGCCAACGAGTGGCGCAGGCGCGGGCTGGGCCCCGGTGCCAGCGTGGGGATCTTGGCGGGTAACCACCGGGGCTTTCTGGAAGCGGTTTACGCGGCCGCCAAGTGCGGTGCAAGTGTCCTGCTGCTCAATACCGGCTTCGGTGGCGCGCAACTCGCGCAGATGGTCGCCCGCGGCGGCCCCAATCCTTGTGACCTCCTGGTCTACGACGACGAGTACAGCGCTGCCGTCGCCGACGTCCAGCCCAGGCTGGGCCGGATTCGGGCGTGGACGCAGACGCCGGGTCCCGACACCCTGGATGCGCTGATCGGGCACGGCGACACCGGCCCGCCGCCCCGATCCGGTGGTCGCCCCAAGATCGTGATTTCGACCAGCGGGACGACGGGAACCCCGAAAGGTGCCTCCCGCTCGGAGCCCTACTCGCTGATACCGGTCGGCGGGCTGCTCGGCAAGGTGCCGTTTCGGGGCCGGGAAGTCACCGAATGCTTTGTGCCGCTGTTTCATTCGCTCGGCTTCAGCCACGCGATGTACGCGTTGGTGCTGGGTTCGACGCTGGTGCTGCACCGCCACTTCGACCCTGAGCAGACCTTGGCCAGCGTGTCCGCGCACCGGGCCAGCGCCATGATCGTGGTGCCCATCATGCTGCGCCGCATTCTCGATCTGGGCCCGGGCGCGCTGGTCGAGCATGACTTGTCCGCACTGCGCATCGTGTTCGTCGGCGGATCCCAGCTGGGGGCCGCGCTGGCCACTCGGGCGATCCAAGCGCTGGGGCCCGTGGTCTACAACATGTACGGATCCACCGAGGTCGCCTACGCCACCATCGCCACCCCCGCCGATCTGGCGGCCGCGCCGGGATGCGTCGGTGCCGTGGTGCCCGGATCGGTGGTCAAGGTCTTCACCGACGACGAGCACGAGGCACCGCCGGGGACGGTGGGGCGCATTTTCGTCGGCAACGTGCTGACCTTCGAGGGATACACCGGCGGCGGTACCAAGGAGTCGATCCAGGGCCTGCTGTCCACCGGCGACGTCGGCCATTTCGATGCGGCCGGCCGGTTGTTCATCGATGGTCGCGACGACGAGATGATCGTGTCCGGCGGGGAGAACGTGTACCCCGGTGAGGTCGAGGACGCGCTCGCGCATCATCCCGGCGTGCTGGACGTCGCGGTCGTCGGCGTCAGCGATGAAGAGTTCGGGCAGCGGTTGCGCGCCTGCATCGTGCTGCGCCCGGGCGCCTCACTGACCGAGCAAGAGGTCAAAGACTACGTCCGGGATCGATTGGCGCGCTTCAAGGTTCCGCGCGATGTGCTGTTCGTCGATGCGCTGCCGCGCAATGCGGCCGGCAAGGTGCTCAAACGCGAGCTGACGGTTTGACACTGGTCCGATGGTGGCGACCCGCTTCGCCCGGCTGCGCCGCGCTTGCGATCGCCACTAGGCCAGCCGATACCGGATCAGTCGGGAACTGTTGGCCACCACCGCCACCGAGGATGCGTTGTGCAGGATCGCGGCCAGCACCGGGGACAGCGCGCCGCCGGCGCCGATGATCAGCCCGGCGGCGTTGACGGCGATGGACATGCCGTAGTTCTCCCGGATGACGTCGACCGCCCGGGCGCCCAGGTCACCTACATCGAGCAGGCGATGCAGGTCGTCGTTGGCCAGCGCCACGTCGGCGGTCTCCACTGCCACGTCGGTTCCGGCCAGCCCCATGGCGATGCCGATATCGGCGGCCGCCAGCGCGGGCGCATCGTTGATGCCGTCGCCCACCATGCCCACCACGTAGCCGTCGTGCTGCAGCTCGCGCACCACTTCCAGCTTGTCCTCCGGCATCACCTCGGCGCGCCACTCATCGATCCCGAGTTCGCCGGCGACCACCTCGGCGATGTCGGGATGGTCGCCGGTGAGCATCACGATCCGGTGAATCCCATTGGCGCGCAGCTGCTTCAACACCTCTGCCGCCTCGGGCCGCACCTCGTCGCGCAGGCTGATCAGCCCCACCAGCCGTCCGTCGACCGCGAGCAACAGCGGCGTCTCGGCCTGGCGCCGCAGCTTGTCCACCCACTCCGACGCCTTCTTGGACACCTTGACTTTTTCGGCGCGCAGCAGCGACGGGCTGCCCAGTAACAGGGTCCGGCCGTCGGCCCAGGTCCGCATGCCCAGGCCCACCAGCACTTCGCATTCCTCATGCGGCGGGATGCTGATGTGGCGTTCCTCGGTCGAGCGGATCACCGCCTCGGCCAGCGGATGACGGGAGTGGATCTCCGAGCTGGCCGCATACGCCAGTACCTGCTCGGGATCCCAATCCTTTTGCATGGCAACGATATTGGTGACCACCGGACGCCCGACGGTCAGTGTTCCGGTCTTGTCGAACACGATCGCGTCGACCCGGCCCGCCTGTTCGAGGTGCGATCCGCCCTTGATCAGGATGCCGCGGCGCGCACCGTTGCCGATCGCGGCGCTGATCGCGGTCGGGGTGGACAGGCCCACCGCGCAGGGGCACGCGATCAACAGCATGGTCATCGCCCGGCGCACGTCGCCGGTGAGCAGCAGGGTGACCGCCGAAACCACGAACGAGGTGGGAACGAAACGGCGAGAGAAGTTTTCACCGACGGTCTGGATGGGCGCCCGGTCGTGCTGCGCCTCCTCGACCCGGGTGATGATGCGCCCGATCGCGGTTTGGTTGCCGACCGCCTGGGCGCGCACCACCAGGCGTCCGCGCACCACGACCGACCCGGCGTGCACGCGGGAGGAGACCATGACGCTCACCGGCAGGTTCTCCCCGGTGATCGCGGACTGGTTGACGATCGCCTCGCCGTCGACCACCTCGCCGTCCACCGGGATCGCGACGTGGTCGTGGACCACCACCGCGTCGCCGATCTCGACCGTGTCGATCGGCACCTGGATCTCTTGGCCGTCGGTCAGCCGGATCCAGGCCGTGTCCTGGCTGCCGCGCAGCAGCTCCGAGATGGCCCGCCGGGTCCGCCGCAGCGTCAAATCCTGCAGATACTCACCGATGTTGAGCAGCCACAGCACGGTCAGTGCGACCACGTTCTCGCGCAGCACGAGGCTGGCCACGGTCGCGGCCGAGACGAGCGCATCGGTGCCGGCCCGGCCGGAGCGCAGTGAGCGCAAGGCGCCGCGCAGGAACGGATAGCCGGTGAAGATGGTGACGCCGGCGGCCAGCATCCGGCCGTTCGGGCCGAGCAGCGGCGGGCGGGTGAACACGTACCGGCGCACGCCGAGCAAGGCCAGCGCGGCGCCGCCGATCACCATCCGCAGCACATCGGTGTTGCGGATCTCCTCCGAGTGCGGCGCGCGCGCCGGGATCAGCTCGGCCGCGACCTGTGCCGCCGAGTCGATCGCGGCGAGCACCGCGGCGCGGTCGCAGCGCCGCGGCGAATACCAGACGACGACCGATCCGGTGCGCGGGTAAGCGTGCACGGCGCGCACACCGTTTTGCTTGGCGACGGCCTCCTCGACCGCCACGGCGCGCCGGGGATCGCGCCGCACCCAGTCGACGCAAACCCGCATGCGTCCGGCGGCGTCCGAAACAAGTTGCAGCGCAGGATCGGTCACGTCGACGGACATGTCCGCGGGTGGATCAGTGCTCGTGCTGGTGGGCGTCGGTGAGCGACGGCGTTGGCGCTTCTTCGCCGATGCGCTCGCGGGCTTCGGCCATCACGTCGGCCAGCTTGAGTCGCGCCGACTCCGCGGCTTCCTCGGCTTTGCGGGTTCCGCGCAGTCCCCACTCGGCGGCCGATACGGCGGTCTCGTGCAGGGGGGCTTTGTTGATGGCTTTGCGTGCCAGTTCGTAGGCAGTCACTCCGACCAATCCCGTGACCACCATCCCTGCCCCTTTAGCCAACAGCCCGTACACCGCCATTGCCCGAACCTTCCGTGATGGTCTCCGTTGTCCAGACGCTAACATCGAAATATAGCGATATCAATATGCGTCATGGCGACCTGCGCGAGCACCTCTTGGTCGGCGGATCGGTCAGCGCGGATCCTGATATAATCGAACATATGTACGAATCAAGCTCGGGTCGGACACTTTCATCAGAGGCGATCGCCGCGTCGGACGATATTTTCGAGCGCTGGCGGCTGCGGAAGAAGACGGGCGAGTCGGCGGCCTGGATAGAGCAGATCGCCTCGGCGGTACGGATCGAGAACCGGGCAGTGGCCGCGCAGTTGGCGGCGATCGGGCAGTTGTTCCGCTACCGGCTTGGGCAGTGTTCGGAGAACGAGGACTGGGCCGTCGACACCATGGATGCTGTGGCCGCTGAGGTGGCCGCGGGCCTGCGGATCAGTAAGGGGTTGGCCACCGACCGGTTACACGCTGCCCGCGCGATGCGCGAACGGCTGCCCAAGACGGCCGAGGTATTCACCGCCGGCGACATCGATTACCAGGCATTTACCGCGATCGCGTCGCGCACCGACCTGATTGTCAGTGCTGACGCGTTGGCCCGGGTCGATGAGCTGGTCGCGGTGAATGTGGTGCGCTGGCCGTCGCTGACTCGGGGCCGGCTGTCGGCGAAAGTCGACGCCATAGTGGCCCGCGTGGACGCCGATGCGGTGCGCCGTCGCGAGGAACGACACGTTGACCGGGAGGTCTGGATCGGGTCCGACGCCGACGGGATATCCCAGATCACCGGCAGCCTGTTCACTGTTGATGCCCATGCCCTGGATACCCGCTTGAATGCCCTGGCCGCCACGGTATGTGAGCACGACTCACGCACCAAAGAGCAGCGTCGAGCCGATGCTCTGGGGGCGT
>Ga0335069_10001371_pt1 | contig 39446 bp, 67 predicted proteins | sample Lox_Sample_11_FD_206714 | JGI IMG/M metagenome (GOLD analysis project Ga0335069, IMG submission 206714) | Soil microbial communities from Loxahatchee National Wildlife Refuge, Florida, United States - Lox_Sample_1.1 | ecosystem: Environmental > Terrestrial > Soil > Wetlands | place: USA...
CCCCAGAGACACTACACCCCCCTCCCCCGTCACCGACTCTCAAGAGTCGCTAGCTCGTAGTCGTGCATTCCGTCACTCGTTGACGTTACTCGTTGACGGCAAAAGAAAAGGGGTGAGCCGTTAAGCTCACCCCCACTTCGTCTATCTCCTAGGCCCGGCGCAATCTTCACGTCGATGGCACAAGTATCTATACTTCGTATTCAACTCGTGCACTATCTTGTTTCTCGTTTCAGGCCAGGTTGTGCGCCAGTAAGATTCATTCACTTTCGGATCGATGAAGCTCGATAGGTCAAGCGCAATCCCAACGCCAGTGGCAAGCCTCAAAGGGATTTCACTTCTCAAGCACAGTTCGCACGCTCCAACTTCCTTGCTGAACCACTCCATACGGTCATCGATCCACTTCATCCCCTTGACCGTCCATCGTATGAGACATCCGACACCTACTATCAGCAAGGCCGTCCACATGACTCACCTCGGTAGCTTGCTACAGGCTCGCACCGCTGCCCGACTGACATCCTCTTCTTGCTCGACTTCTTCACTCGCGCTTGCACCTACGCTTCCATCCAATGCAGTGACTATTAGTCTCCCTTCATGGTTGCATCCGACAACGAAGCTCCGTAGCGGATGGATTGCAAGCCATGCTTGAGCGATGCCCCACTGCGAAATCCTGACGCTCGCTTTCTGAATGCGGTGCCCAATAACAGGCGTCTCGTCATCGTCTTTCATATTCACCCGGCCCGCCCATTGGGCATGAGTCAGTAGTTCTATCGACTCTCAAGAGTCGCTAGTCTCTCAACCATGGTCGCCGATATGGCGTATTCAGCATGTGCAGCCCTTCTCTGCAATGGACAATCACCCGTCCATGTGCAGAAGCCCATGCCCCATCCGAACGTCCGCCCCAATCGTGGACTGGCCCGTCACATTGCATTGTATCTGCGACCTGTTCCAAGGTCATTTCTACGACGCCACCAACCAAGTCCCATGCGTAGCGCCATCCAGCGGCACTCCATCGACCATGAGTCCACCCTTCCGGCCGTCGCGGCCCTGGCATGAGATACACCGCCCAACGATTAGTGTCACCCTCTCTCGGTTCAAGCAATCGACCGTGCGAGTAGTCGATTGCGAACTGAATGTAGGCTTGTTCGTCGTCAAGCTCGCTACCATGAGCCCTCATTCGTTCTACACCTCTCAGGATGACATGATGAATGAGTAGGCAATCGTCACCCCATTGAGTTCGATGGTCGCGCTGCAATGTCCATAGGTCCACCACTCCATCATGGTTTTGGTCCCACCCCCATGGCATGCTCGCTTCGTGCGCACACAATCGGGCCAACACAAGCTGTCTTGTCAACACCTCTCCTTGTGGCCCTCTCAATTGTGCTTCGCACTCCGATGAAAAAAGCAACAAAAAGGCTACCACACTCATCGCAATGAGGACTCGTCGCATACTCATTCTCCTGTTATCGACTCTCAAGAGTCGCTGAAATATAGCACGAAAACGAAAAAGGGTGACTCTTTCGAGCCACCCTCTTGCGCTATCGACTCTTGAGAGTCGCTATGGTTGCGGAGTCGGTTGCAGCGTCGTTTCTCCACCCGTGGTAGGCGGAGCCACGACTCCACACGCTCCACTCGCTACCGCGCATACGTCTCGGATGACCTCGCACGATAGGGTGGTTGTTTGGGCTGGCGTGGTTCCGCTGCAAGCCATGCAGAGACTTGCGACGGCGGTGACTAGCATCTTTCTCATGTTCTCTTCTCCTATCGACTCTTGAGAGTCGCTCAGTTCAGGTCAGTTCGGGAAGATGGCGCCGCCGATATCGCCCGCGATCACTGTGAGGGTCACCGTGAAGTCGGTGGCCGATCGTGCTGTCGTGGCGAGCGGTAGCGTCAGCGCATTGTCCGCGTCGAGAGCCACGGAGTATTGGTTGTCCGGTAGCGTGATGCCAAGCGGAACGACTTGCGGATTGGCAGTCACGGGTACAGGCGGAATCTTGCAACCAGCGGGGACGCGCATGGTTCCAGTTCCCGCCGTCTGTAGCGTGCCGATCAGTGGGTTGTTGCCCGACCCGAATCCGTTGGCGATGCCGTCCACGCCATTGTCGGCGAGAACAGTCCCGTTGGTTGCGACAGAACCCGAGACATCGAAGACAGCGCGATGCGCCGCCGCTCCGGCGACCTTCACCTTTGCATCGGTGACGATCTTGCACGAGTTCAGCGTGATATGCCCGACGTGGGCATTGTCAGGCAGTTCCGAACCGGGAGATTGGAGGTCCAAGGCATGAATCGACGAAAGGTCGAGTTGAACCTTTGTGCTTTGGAAGCCAGGTCCAGGGCCGATGTCGAGCCCATCACCTTGAACAGTCGGTAGCGAGTTTCCGGGCGTCGCAAAACAGCTTGCTTGGTTGAGCAGCGTAATGAAGCCCGAGAACCATTGTGTTCCGCCGAAGAAGGAGAGACCGAACGGTCCGCCGCTGATTGGAGGCGTCTTCGCGTTCGCAGCATCGTACGTGTAGTCCAGATCGTGACCGCCGAGGACCACGTTGAACCCGATGAAGAACACCGCCGCGCAGTTGAACAGAGTCCAAAGGTCGATGCCGATATGAACGCAATCGCCGAATACGACGGTTGCGGCGTAGCTCACGTCAACACCTCCACCGAGAACGGCGCTTACCGATAGCGCTCCATTCGCGAAGTAGGTACCGATCGGCGCATTGTCACCATGCGCTCGAATGTTCGGGATGCCGCTGTCGCTCACCAAGCGGAAGGTCGGTCCATCTACACCACCGATGTTCCACGCTTGACGAGTCTGACCGGGCCCAACCGACAGGTCGAATACGGGGTTTCCCGTTCCGACTGACGATACGACCGTACTTGCCGAATCGTATCCGACGATCGAACCATTGACCAGGATGGCCGGGAATGGCGTTGTTGGAGCGGCATAGGTCGCATTCGGAGCGAGTCGCATTTGGTCGCCATTCAGCATGGCGGCAAGCGCAGCTTGGATTGTTTGGAAGGGTCGTGCCGCGTTGCCGCGTTGGCCTGTACTGTCGTCGCCGTTCGGGTCCACGTAGACGACGGTGGAGGGTCCGACGACGCCCGAGATCACACCCGTCGCGAAGAGAAGGGCGAGCAGGTTTCCATCCGGGTTGATTTGCGCGAGACCGCCACTCATCTTCTCGAATGCCGTACGCGCGGCACTCATGGTGGCGGGGTCGTAGAGGATGAGCGGGCATCCGTCATTGAGCAGACGGGTGATGTTGTAGGCGGCACTGTCGAGCAGTGTACCCGCCTGAACGATGGACGGAGGGCCGCCGAGACTTGTCGGAGGTCCGCCCAAGTCGCCGGAGAAGTCTTCAAGAACCATGTATAGGGCCATTTGGAACCACCTTTCTTGCTGGGGAGCGTTATCGACTCTCAAGAGTCGGTAGGCCGTTACCGACTCTCAAGAGTCGCTATGCCTTCATCCGAGGATGTCTCGGAGCTTGCTCGTTGCATCGTGGATGCGGTCGCGCGCTTCGTTGATCATCATGCGCGCCATGTTCTCGTCGCCAGTGAGTTGGTTCAAGAGCCATAGTACGCCCATGGCCTTGCCCCAATTCTCGCCGTAATCCTTGGAGTGATAGAACGCTCGTCGCCCGTCGTAGCGATGAAGGGCGAGATACCCCGAGAGGATCTGCGGTGCGAGGGCTTGCGGGGAGGGCAGAGCCGCGAGCGCATTGTTCAATGCGTTGATCTCGTCAAGCGTGTCCGACGAGAGCGAGCGCGGTTGAGCCGTAGGGGTTGGCGTTGCCGCGGGTGCGGGTGCCGTTCCAGTTGGCGTACCTGTCGGTCCAACGTCACCGACGATGCCAGTGACCTTGGTGAAGCGCCATTGGTGTTTCATGTCTTTCAACTGGCGCCTTTCGAGCTTGTACCCGAACTTCGTCGTGTATCCGGCCGGCGGTCCCCAGCCATCGCGCCATCGACCGTCGTAGAAGTTCTCGCCCGACCCTTGTGCTCTTGGCGCCGATGCCGATGCGGGTGCCGCACCGATTTCGGTCCAATCGGGCGTTTCCAGGTCCGGCCCGAAGTCGTGGTCCAGGTCGGTCCAGTACCCGGACGCGACGGTGGCTTGCGTCGGATAGCAGTACCGATACCACCCATCGCGCGACTGGACGCGCGGCATGTTGCCATGCCGATCTGGCCGGGCCGGTTCTGGCGCGTTGTTGGGGCACCATGGAAGGCAGAAGGAACACCCTTCGGGCGTGGGTAGCGCCGCCAAGTGTGCCGGTGGATTGCCGTACGCACCCGACTCGACTCGCCGTGTACCCGGAAGTCGCGATGCTCCGGGACGTACGACGTTTGCGCGGGTGTTCGGCTCACCCGCGATATCGGAGTATGGATAGCCTGACTCGACACGTCGAGTGCCGGGAAGACGTGAAGCGCTGGGGCGGGCGACGCTCGCTCGCGCATGCGGCTCGTCGTATCCGGCGAGTGCATCGGATGCGCCGTACCCGGCGGAATGGCACGAGGCTTCGCCTTGCGTTGGGGCGCCCATGACCGTTGTGCCCATGGCGGTGCGACTTCGCCCATGTGGCGCACTTCCATCCATGAGCATTTGAGAGTCAGGCCCGAACGTGAAGTCATGGGCAGGCCACGGCTCCATCACGGCGATTTGGTCACCGCGTTCAAGCTCACTGTCGCTTCCGCGTCGATTCCTCATTAGGCACCTTCCTTCTTGTCTGTCGTCGTCGCGGTGGCGGGGCGCGGGGTCATGTACCCGAGCAGTCCGCCACCGATCATCATGGCAAGGTCGTTCGCGTGAATGAACGCGAGAAAGCATGTTGCCGCGAGCCCAAGCCCGCAGAGAATCATTTGCTCCTGTTGTGCACCGCTCATGGCCTATCCTCCAAGTGAGAGACTCGGGACTCTAGCGTTTCAAGCCGTGTGGCGACTTGGGTGAGAGCTTCCATGCGAGCGCCGATGTAGAATGCGGCGCTTACTATGGAAATGATGAGCGAGGCGGACGATACGGCAATCGTACCGATGACCCATCGTCCCCATGACTCTAGACCGCGAATGCGCCTTCCTTGTTGGCGCGCGGCGAGTGTGAGACCAGCCACATGCTCAGGTAACTCACTTGGGTGAGGTAGCTTGATAGGTCCAGTGTCGTCTTCTGAGAGTCGCGGGACATCCATTACAGCGCGCTCCTATCGACTCTCAAGAGTCGGTTAGGGGGTATAGGCGAGTATGCGACCTTCGGCGACGATCGAGCTTTTGAGTTGGCGCGACCACCCCATTGGCCCACCTTGCTCAAGGAGGTAGTCGGTATCGGCAACGGCCGATAGCGCCTTGGATGTCCAGGCCGTGTCGCCAACCTTGAGCGTCAGTACGTTGTCGGTTGGAGCCGTGTCGCTGAGTGCGCGTTGCTGCCATGAAGTATCGGCCACGACTTACTCCTTTCCGTGTGTGCGAAGATGGGCGTTGACGCCGTGGAAACGATGCTCGTTTGCCGAATGCGGTTTCCCGCACTTCGGGCATTTCTTTGCGGTCTTCGCGTGGGCTTTGACCTTGAAGCCCTTTGGGGTGCGAACCATCTTCGCCTCAGTCTCTTCGGCGAATTGGCGCTGCATCGTGCGGATTGCTCGCGTGAACTTACCCATGATGGACCCTCTTTCTTGCACCTTCGTGCTTGATCACGTTGGACTCATGCTCTGCACACGCATTGCACAAGTGCCGGTCTTTGTGGATGACGAGTCCGCGTTCCTTCGCCTCTTCCTCGTATTCGTCGCGGAGTTCTTCGGCGAGCTTTCGCCGCACCTCGGTCGGGAACAGCCGTCGAGCTTCGCGCTTGATCGCGGCCGTGTCGCTTCGTCCGACGCTCCCAAACTCCTTGACGTACTTTTCAGCGCCGAAGTCAACGAGGTATTGAAAGAGCTTGGGCGCGAGCGCCGAGTCGTAGCGTCCGCCCTTGACCTTGCGGTCTAGGTTGGGCCAGAAGTCGCGATTGCGACGACTGTAGACATCGGAGTCGTTCTCCATGTAGAGACGAAGCTCGGTCAGTGCGGCGGTGTCCATCTATGATCTCCTATCGACTCTCAAGAGTCGGTCAGTAGAACTCGTCTTGTTCGACGACGAAGTACTCTCGCAGGTTGTTACCTGCTACCACACGAGGCATTCCGTGATGGAGTTCATCGGAATAGACGCCCGGTAGACTCTTGGGCTCCGCCAGTTTGACGTGACGAACGCGCCACTTGGAGAGGACGGCGTCCTTTCCATGGTTGTACTGTCGTTGGCGATCTTCATCGCGCTTGAGACTGTTTTTGTAGCGGGTTGCCGCCCTCTTGCTGAGGAATGGCAGTCCATGCAACTTCCATTCTGAGTTAGGATCGCTCATGGCTTCTTCCCTTCCTTTTCCTTCTTCTCCGCTTCCTCGCGCGCCCGCTGCATTTCCATCGCTTCAAGAACCACGATGGTCTGCTCAGGCCGAAGGATGGACATCATCTTCTCCACTTGCTCCTTGTCGAGTGACTGTAGGAGCGAGCCGATCATTTCTTCGCCGGGCGTCGCCTTCTCAGGCAACATCTTCTTGCCCATGAATTTGTTGACGATGACGGGTGCGAGCAACATGCCCTTCTCGATGATTTGGTCAGTGCGGACGATTTCGCTCGTGACCTTCATCTTTTCGATCTCACGCTGCGACTCAGCCGTCATCATCTTCTCATAGAGCTCTAGCACGTCGAAATGCCGTTCCATGAGCTTGTCGTTTTGGTCGGCCAGTCGCTCAATCATCCTGTTCTGCTGTCGAGCAACCTCAGCCATCCCTAGACTCATCACACGGGCTTGAGCCTCGTTGTGACGCATGAGTTGAGACGTTAGCCCTTGTGTGGTTGGAGCTTCCGTGTGGTTGAGGGCATCATCGTCTTCACTCTCGACCGACAGACGGAACGAGAAGCGCTCGCTAATCTTGTCGGGAGTAGCCTTGAAGTAGGTAGCGAGGATGTAGCCCTGTAGACCTCCCAACCCCTCAGCATCATCGTTCGCAGCTTCTTCGATGCGCGAGGCAAGCTCGATATACGAGTCGTGCGGGCCACACTCGATATCGCATACCGTCGCCGCTTTGTTCCCGCCCATTGCATGACGGAGCGTGAGGCGGCAGATTGGATTGTCCTCGGTGTCACGAAGGAGGTTGCGCTGTAGGAACTTTTCTAGCTTCTTTCGGTTAAGGGGCATTGCCGTCTATCCTTTCAGTGGGTCAGGTAATCGTTAGGATACCCCTATCCTAGCGACTCTCAAGAGTCGGTTACTTCAAGTGGCCGAGAACGAGCGTGATGCCGTTCCCAATCTTCTTTGCGCGAAAGCTCGTGATGTCGAACTCCGATGGCTCACGCTGGCGGAAGTGAATCGTCGTAGTCTTTCGGTCGGGATAGAGACCACCATGGTAGTGCTCTCTCAGCCACGACTTTGCTTTACGAACATCCCATCCAGCATCCTTGTGGAAGATGATGGTTTGGAGCGTCATAGGCTCGCCGGTAGTGGGATGGGCAGTTGTATGCCCCACCCCAAGTTGGCGCATCATGTGACCGATTTTTCGGGAAGCCTTCATGTGACCCTCTTGGCTACGCTAGAGCCTTCGATGACAATCAGCGCCGCGACCGCGGCAACTGCGACGACGGCAATCGAGGTTGCGACAGTGCTTGCCGTTCGCGACGCCTCTTGAATGCCAGTCGCGCCACCAAGGGCACTTCCGGCGCGCTCAATCAAGCCCGGCGCGGGGCCGGTGGTGGGAGTACCCGTCGACACGCCACCGAGGCTAGTGAACGAAGTGCGCCAGCGCTCAAGCGTCTGACGATAGTTTTCGATCTGGTCAAGCGTCGTATGCGTGACGATCCAATCGCCGCTATGCGCGGCAACGAACTGCGTCCACGCATCGTAATCGCGCTGGAAGGCCGATTGAAAGCCTCGTGTCACGGTGCCAGAAGCGGCGGCCGATGCGATGTCAGCCTTTAGCGTGGTCCACGATGGATTGAGAGCCGTAATACGGTCATCAACCTCGTTGCCTACGTCTACCTTGCGACTGGCGCGAATGAGCACGTCCGCGCCCGATTCGGAGAGTGGGGTGTGAAACTCGACCACCTTGCGCTCGATCGTCTCACCAACGAGAGGCGCGTAATCCATGCCCGCTTTTGCAGCGTGATATGCTTCGCTCCACTTTGCGGGGCGCTTGGAACGGGAGGCGCGAACAAGCGCGCTCAGACCAGATTGACTGTTGTTCATCTTTACCTCCCTTCCACTACTACTGACTCTTGAGAGTCGATTGGGCACGCGGTTGGTGAGGGGCGGGTGATATGAACCACCCTCCGATACCGGAACGCGAGGATCACCCGCCGTCCCACCAAACTGCGCGCTACGCATCACGACTCGATCTGATGACGCCACACGCCGACGGACACCGGCACGTTGTCGAGGGCGGCGCCCGCCGCGTCGAACGTGCGGATGCGGACGTGGGTGTCATCCACGTCTTCCGTCGTGACGATCGCGACCGTCGCGCCCGAGTAGGGCGTCGCATGGACCGTGCGGTCCATGACGTTCAGGTCTTGGTCGAGTTCCAGCGTGAAGTCGCCCGGACCGTTGCGAACGAGCACTTCCGAGAACCCGTTGGGGCTCCCATCGAACGCGGGTGCGCCGGGGGCCGGGTAGTTGACGTTGGCTGCCGCGTGGAACGCGTCGGCGATGACGATGGCCATGAGAACCTCACTCTTGTTTGTCGTTTCAGGAACAGGAACTATCGACTCTCAAGAGTCGATTAGGTTGACACCATGTCAACCGAACTCAGGTACCGGGCTTGAAGTCCCGGATGGCGTCAAGGATAAGACCGCTTGGGATCGGCTTTTCGTGCCAGAAGATGCAAGCGGGAAGTGACTTGAGACCATTCAGGTAGGCCTGCTGCTCAACCGCATTGCGCTTCCACGCCGCGAGACTCGGGACGTATCCGCCAGTAAGGGCTTCGCGCCAGCGCTCGCCCCACGACAGAAGGTTTGAGATTGAAGGCGGTGGAAGGGAGAGACCGTAGAGTTCCGGCGAGCCCCACACATGCGGGGCCGCTTTGCCAATCGTCCGGTAGTAAGTCCAGGCCGGGAAACTGGCAAAGCCAACCGAGAGCGTCTGCGAATCCTCGTTCAGTGCATTGCCTAGCGCAAGCACTTCACTGACAGGCGCCTTGCCCCAGCAATCGCGTTGGTCGGCTGCGTCAGGCGCCGCATTGATGCGTTCGACATTGGCGACGTAGCCGGCGATGCGAGGGTCGCTCGCGCAGATAGCCTTGAGAGCGTCACGCGTCTCTCGCCAGTTGCTAGGCAGCCAAGAGTCGGGACCGCGGTATACCCACACCTTGAGTCCCGCAGCGAATGCTGCGGATAGCTTCGCTGGCGTACACTCCACCGTGCCAAGAAGCACGATGGAGTCGCAGCCAAGAAGACTAGCGAAGGCGACGGCGCCACCTACGTTCTCGTAGTAGTCGTTACCCCTTGCCCATAGACCCTTGGTCGGTAGCAGTGGCAGCATCACGACGTAATGCCCTCCCAAAGCTGCCAGTATACGAGCACGCCGACATCACCCGGCGCGAAGCTCTGAATCGTGAACGAGCCAGGCGCTTGCGCCGAGACGTAGACGGCTGCCGTAGGAATGGCACCGCCAGCCTGGATGGTGAGTAGGATTCGGGTGTTGGCTCCGACGCTCGGATTGGTGATGACCTTCGTCCCGCCAGCGCCAAGAGCGGCCACGCCCGACGCGGCTCCGCCACCGGGAAGCGCCGCGGAAATGTCGCGAAGCTCGGGAGTGCCTTGCGACGAAATCTTGAACATCACCTTGCGACCGTTGGCCGGACCTTCCAACGGTACGAGTTGAAGTTCGTACTCCGTGGCAATCCACCCCTGTCCTGCGGGGACTGCGACAACGTTGATGGAGATCAGCGCTGAGAGGGGGATGCTGTTGTTTCCCGTGACACCAACTGCCGTGTTGCGGAAGATGACATCGCCGGGGTTCACCGGAGCGAGAGCACCCACCGTTGCGCCGCGACTCTTGAGAGTCGATACGCCGGGAATGGTGTTGTTGGCGCCGTATTGGTTCATACGGACTTGAGCGCTGATACCAGTGAGCGCCGCCATTTGAAGCAGCGACGTGCTCCCATGGAGCGCGGCGCCACCTTGGTTGATGAAGATTTCGAGAAGCCCGTTCAGGTTTCCCATTGCGATGGCAGTCGCAATCTGCGTAGCCAGATTGAGGATGCCAGGATCTTCCGTGTCAACGGCTTGACTGTTCTTGGTGACAGGATCGACTGTCATCAAGATGGGATTGTCGCCACTGACGTTGTCCGAATTGAGAACGTCGGCGAGCGTTGGTACGTCGCCAACGACGGTCATTCCGACGCGCTTGAGGTACGTCCCATCCTCGATCGACTCGATTGCGAGTCGGGCGGGAGTGCCCGTTTCCTCAAGCGCAACGACTGTCGGGTTGGGATAGTTCCCACCAAGGTCGCCACCCGCGGGGCCGGTGGGGAGTTCACCGAAGACACCCGCCGCGCACAAGAGCGCTGTCAGGTTGCCATCGTTGGTGATCTGTTGCGGAGCCGTGCGGCTCGAAAGGAACGCCGCGAGAGAGACGCCCATCGTGGCAGGGTTGTAGAGAATGAGCGGGCACCCTTGAGCGAGGATCGCCGGGATGTCGTATTCCCCATCGTCGAGCAGTGTTCCCGCCTGGACGAAGCTCGTCGAGTTGGGACCGCCGATGTCGCCGTTGAAGTCTTCAAGGATCAGATAGAGTGCCATGGGGAATCGCCTTTCATCGACTCTTGAGAGTCGGGTCAATCTCGCGTGATGAGCCAGGTAATCAGTCCGCCCGCAATGCCAATCGCCAAGCCGCTAATGACGCGTTCTCCGGGTGTCGCGTGCTGCCGATGTTGAACTACGACTCTCGATTGGGCAGGTCCGTGAGCCGATGGAACGGGGAGTGTCGCAACCTCTTCGGTGGGTACAGTCGCGTCCGCGATGGGCACGTCCCGGTTGAGCAGCCATTCCGAGGGTGAGAGGCTATTCGCGATGGCAGGCTCGTGTGCGGCTCGGTGATCGCGCGTTCGGACTTCCCAATGCGTGTGATGCTCAGGTGGGCCGATAGTGCCAAGGGTCTGCCCGAGAACGACCGACTGACCCTCTTGAACTTGAATGCCACCTGAGAGGTGGGCTAAGAGGTGGAACCTACCCGACTCCCCAGCCATGAACACGCAAGGCGCGTAGCCCGTCCAGGGTGGGGCGTTGGCGGTTGCAACGGCGAGGATGGTCCCGTTTTCGGGAGCGAGCACCGCAGTACCATCGGGAGCCGCAAGGTCAACGCCAGCATGGAGAGGGTTCCATGATTGGTGACCAGGCCGAAAAGCGCCCCACCGACGATTGCCTTCGGTGGGGATTGCCGCGCCTGGAACTGGCGAAGCGCGTTCGGGGATCTGCCCTACGAGGATGCGCTGTCGCGGAGGTGGAGATCGCCTTCCTGTAAGAACGGCGAGCCCTCGATTGTAATCGCCGTTCTGCATCGTCAACCCCTATCGACTCTCAAGAGTCGCTAGTTCAATCGAACGAGATCGTTGAGCGGTTCCGTGTAAGTCTCGCGCGCTTCGGTCCAGTAGACAGTGGCGTGCTGCCGAGCGTGGTTGATGCCACGGATCACGCCTACGTCACTCTCGCCCGGCTTGTCGCTGAGAGCCCTCACGCGGTCGCCAACCTTGAGAACGCTACCCGTCAAGGGATTAAGATCGTCCTTGTGGCCCTCGGGAGGCGTGTTCCGGTACTCAAGTTTCGTCTCCCGGAAGCTCGGCCGCTTGAGCCAATCGTGCATCACCCTGGCACTTGCCCATTCGATCGTAAACGTTCCACCATCCTTGAGGTGAGCCGTCATGTGCGAGCCACCGTCGATGTCCTCGTATACGGTGAACCTCTCCACCTCGTCAGCATGCTTGAGCAGCCACCCGAGGTTTTTGACCTTGCGCTCCTTGCCGCCCCTCATCACCGTTCCATGCTTCATGTCGGACTCCGCAAGTTGGTTGTAGACCCACGCTGAAAAGTTCATTGCTCAAGGCGCGTACGCGACTGGAAGTCGTAGGAACGTCACCGAGCATCCATCGTCAGTGGGCGTCCCGTCGAGCTTGTAGAGCTCGATTTGGGCACCATCTACTTCGGGACTGTCAGGATCGCCAACGAAGTGAGGGAAGATGTTGAGGACGCGAGGATTGCCCGGACCACCACCGGCTATTCCAGTGAGCGCCGCTTGGTTACCAGGAATGCGATTCTTGAGCGCGACTCGCACTATACCAACGCCTACCCTCACGGGAGGTCCATCGAATCCCATGGCCGAGAAGAAGATTGGCGGATTGGAGAAGATGAGAATCCCGCTCGCCTGAACCAAGTCACTCGTCTCGATAGCCATGGGGAACTCCTATCGACTCTCAAGAGTCGCTCAGAACGCGAGGTGATGAATGAGCCTGAACGTGAGCGGCTCCGTGAACGCGTTGAACACCCTCACCAATCGCGCGTCGATCGGCAACAGCGTGTGTCGCGTATCCTGCGTTTGGTTGGCTCCATTCGCGAAGGTGACGCACACGATTCCGTTGTTGGAATCGAGCACCTCAATACGGTAGTTGGGCGGAGGGAAGTCTCGCGTCGGGAGTGGCAGCGAAATGCTGCGCGAGAAGCGAGGGATTTGCTGAGGGTCACTCAGAACGCCCGCGGGCACGTTCCGAAAGAACTGTGTGAGTGTCGGTCCATGGAGGTGCGTTGGGCGCGTCCCGCGCATCGCGAATGCGGCAGTCCGAACCGGAACGAACGGGACCGGACCGCCGATTGCCACGTAGGCATCCTTGTTGACGGCTGCCTTCACACGGACGTAGGATGCCGAAAGGCTGAGAGCAGTCCCGCGAACGAAGTCAACCTCCGCCTGAGACTGATAGCCGTCAACGCCCCATTCGAGTTGAGCGATGATGTACGGCTGATATCCTACGACGGTCGGGTCAACTCCGATGTCGATATGCTGGATGTCGGGCCCATTCTCTTGAGTGGTGTCCAGATAGATGAGGACGTTTTCGCCTTCCGCATCATCCGCACCGATGTCAATCAGCGTGACGGGTGGTGGGAACGAGGCGGGAGGTGCGTATACGGGCAGCCCCGTAACCGGGTCGATTGCTCCAATGACTTCGGAGCGGCCCGCATTCTTCACCCCATCGAAGAGGCGCTTGCCCGGATAGTTTCGTGAAACCATGTTGGTCATTCCTTCGTGAGAGTCACTAGGTTGGAGAGGGGAAAAGGGAGGTGCGCGGAGGGAAAGCCCCTCTCCAACCTACCGACTCTCAAGAGTCGGTAGAGCGCTCAGGCCGAACGTCGTTGACCCCAACCAGGGATCAGTTCGCGGCCCGGTTGTTGGAAGTCGGCCGTTTCCAGCGCGCTTCCGCGAAGGTAGTCGCGGCGAAGGCTCGCCACGCTGCTCTCACGCATCGGTCGGTTGTAGAGCGCTCCGACTTCGGGCGAGCATTCCCGCACGATGCTGCCAATCGGCAAGCGTGCGCGGTAGTACTTCGACACGATGGGTCGCGCGAGACGGGGATCTCCCGACGCTTGCACGACCGCAGTGCCCATGACGTTGCCAGCCCCTTGCACGACATCGGGACCGACGAAATCGTCACCGCCACCCCACATGGCCATGAACTGATCTGCCGCGTCGAGTGGCTGTTCCTTCCACTTCTTCTCGTACTCGGCGAGCTTTTGGCGAAGCATCTTGTTCTCAGCTTCAAGCATGGACACCTTCGCGTCCTTCTTGAACTGATAGTCCGGCCCCTTCTTCTGTAGCTCTTGGCCAGCCTTGAGGATGTCCACGAACTTGGCAGCCTTCGGGTCGCCATCCTTCGCCTTCTGCACTTGGGCCTGGACGAACTGAGTGGCCTTCGGGTCACCATCGTTCGTCTTCCGAATCAGGCCCATGATGCCGCGAGCGCCCTGGTAGGCCATCGCAGCGAACGGACCGGCAACTGGAATCTGAGACGTTGCGGCGAATGCAGCCTGAGTGCCAGGATCGTTCAGCGCCTTTTGGATGTCTCCGAAGAGGTCACCGCAGATCGATTGAACGGTCGGGTCGGCGCGCATGGAGGTCATGGACTGACCAAGCCGGTCCATCGCACGCGCTCTCGCCACTTCACCACACGCCGCTCGGAACGTGTCGTTGCCCGTCCACGAACGTCCGCCCGACACGTCCGTAAGCTCGCCGTGCATCGCCTGAGCAACGGCATGCTCGTCGGCCGTCGCGCAGAGATAGAGCGGACCACCCGGGACGGGGATGCACACACAAGCCGTCCACAAGCCATCGGGACGGCGTTGGATCGAGAAGGTGTGTTGGTGAAGCAGACCGCGCTCCATGTCACGACGCGGGCCGGGGTTCCGCTCTTGCTCGTCGTAGCCAGCGGACACGGGCGGAGGAACATCAGCCGTGTGGATGACATCCGCCGTGTGAGCCGACTCGTCATGCTCGTCGTGGTCTTCCTCGTGCGAGGCACCGCCGCTGCCATCGGGCCATGCGAGCACGACACGCGGACGGCCTTGCGACCAATCGCGGGCGAGTGCGTCACGGAGGATGGCATGGGCGCGACGGACGATCTGCCCGATGCGGTGTGCGTTCCCCGTGAGCGTGAACACGTAGTCTTCCCCATCCGCGTTGTAGCGGACGAAGATGCCCGTTGGCGTGTGAGCGCCGGGCGGCGCGCAGACACCGACGCTCGACATGCGAGCACGAATCGGCACACCCGCGCCGCTCATGCGCGTCTGTAGTGCCGCGAGGTCCGACTGCAAGAGCGATGCTGCGTGATGAAGTCCCATGACGATGACCTTTCCTTTCTCTCTTTCCCGTGAACTGTTAGCGACTCTCAAGAGTCGATTAGACTGGCGTGGGATTGTACGTCCCACCCGGATTGACGGTCGTAGCAGGCGGATTCGGAAAGCCGAAGTAGACGAGTGCGGCTCGCGTCGCGCCACCGTACGAACCATCGGGCGTGAGCCCCGCGACGCGTTGGAAGTTCCGAATCAGGTCCGGCAAGCGGTTGACGTTCTGTACGCCAATCATGTGGCCTTGAACGAACTCGCGCGCGGCATCCAGGTCCACGTACATATCGCCGTGAGGTCCCGTCACGACTGCCATGTGCCCACCCGAAGGAGTGGAAGGGGCAGAAGGGGCGGAAGGGATTGAACGAGCGGGAGCCGCGGGCGCGGTGAAGGCGCTCGCGAGACCCGTAGGCGCGGGCGCGGCGCTCGGTGCCGGAGCATGGCCACCTTGAAGACTCGCAATCTGCTCACGAGCATGGGCAATCTGCGCGTCGCGGTGCGGGTATGTTTGAGGCATTTCGTCGATGTAGTGTTGCCACGACGAGATCGCCTGAGCGTTGTTTTGCTGCATCATGTACGTCGTCGCGATGCCCTCCATCGCGTCCGTGTAGTCGTCACCCAAGCCCGCGCCATGGGCCATGGTGTACGCCGCTTGGTAAGCGGACATCGCACCCGCCAAGTCCCCATGGTCGGATAGTTCGTTGCCCTGATCGATGAACTGTCGCGCTCGGACGTGAGCGCCACCACCCGGCGTCGGCGGTACCGCACTCGGCGCGGGAGCGGGAGCGGGTGCGGGTGCGGGCGCCGCACTCGGCGCGGGCGGTGCGGGTGGAGAGGGTGGACGCGCCGCGGGTGCGGGCGCCGACGTGGGTGCGGGCGGAGGTGGCGGACGTTGCGGACCCGGCGATGGAGCGGGCGCTTGCGGATGCGCCGCTTCATACGCTTGCCGTTGCGCCTCCGTCATAGGGGCGATCGGCGCTTGGGTAGATGGGAGTTGATGCGACCCGAGCCACTCCGATGGACTTGGGGTAGCGCGGTCGGCGCGGTACGCCGCTAGCTGTTCGGGCGTCAGCGGCGCGATGGGAGGGGGCGGCGCGAGCGGTTGAATCGTCGACGGCTGAGGGGGCGCCGTAGGAGGCGCTACAGGGACCGGCGGCGCCATGGGAGGCGCGGATACCCCCTGCCCTCCGAAACTGCGTTGTGGGGCCGGTGGAGGGCTCGGAGGGGCCCCGATGGGCTGGTATGGCGTTACCCGAATCAGACTCGGCGCCGAAGGGGGTGCGGGCGGAGGGGTTACGCCCTGAAACGTTCCCGGTGGCGTATAGGCCGGGATGATGCCCGGAAGCGGCGATGTCGATGGAGGGACCACCGGAGCGGGCGCAGGCGCGGGAGCGGCGGGCGCGGGAGCGGGTGCGGGAGCCATTGCCGCCGGAGCGGGAGCGGGCGCGGGAGTCGCGGTTGCGGCCCCACCGTCCTTCGCACCTCCACCACCGAGCGGCGCTGTCGTGCGGGGCGTGAGCGGTTGAATGGTCGTAGTCGGCCCGGTTGGAATCGGCGCCGAGGGCGATACGACCGGCGGGAGTGGTTGCGGCGCAACGAGAGCCGTCGTCGTATCGACGGCCGAAGTCATGCCGGGTGTTACGCCCGGAGTCGCAGGCGCGGCAACGGGAGCACTTGGAGTGGTGGGGGTGGGAGTTGGAGCGGGCGTCGTTGCGGTGTGACGTTCATGCCGCCGACGTTGGCTCTGTGAGAGAAGGAACAGAAGACCGAGCCCTAGACCCAAAACGACGTACGGCATGGATATCTCCTAGCGACTCTCAAGAGTCAGTTGGTAGGCGCGGGGAGTTGGGCGATCGGCACACCGAGGATGCTCGCGAGAGCATGTCGCGTGTGGATGCCGTACACACCATCCGCCGTGAGTCCCTGCCCGTAGGCAGATTGGAAGCGGCGGATCACCTCGGTTCGTTCCGCCTCACTCCACCCATGTTGTTGAAGCGCCTCCAACATCCCGTGCGCGTCACCCTCTACCGTACTCGGGTCGGCCGATGCGGCGATGACCTGAGCGGGTGTGCGAATCGGAGCGGGCGGACGCTGCGGGCCGCTTCTTCCGCCACCGGGCGGACTGACCGTCAAACTCACGTGAGGTTGAGACGGCCCGGTCTGCTCGGAGGTGACGATCGAACCTTGCGGCAATGGAGTGCGCGCGATGGCTTCCGCCGTCTGCATCGCACTCGTGATTCCGGGCGAGACACCCGGAGTCGCAGGTGCGGGAGGTGCCAGAACGGGCGGAGCCATCATCGGGGGCGCCGACGGTTGCGGTTGCGGTTGAGGGACCGCCACGGGTGGCGGTGTGCGCGTGACGACGCCTCCGCCCCTGGACTGCGAGGCAATCCAAAGGCCGAAGGCGATCATCATTCCACCGAGGACGATTACGGGCATGACTCTCTTCTCCTATCGACTCTTGAGAGTCAGTCGTGTCAACCGGGCCGGTAGAAGCCACGACCCTTGGAGGGCGCCGCCATCGGCGCTGCCATGGGCCGCACCATCGGCCTTGCCGCCGGCATTGCCGGGTGCATCGGCGCCATGGGCATGTGCATCGGCATCACGCCCGCACGCTTCGCCATCATCGGCGGAGGCGTCGGACGCTTGGGCGGCGCACCGCGCAACGGGTACTTGGAGTCCATGTGAGCCTTCGTTCCGTACTTCGGAATCGAACGCCACATGACTCCGCCCCGTGACCGACGCCTGACGATTCGGTGCGTGGAGTCCGATGCGGGTGGACGGCCCGTCCGCCACGGAGTCCGAACCGGAAGTGCCGAAGGCGACGCGCCCTTGGGCCGCATCGCAGTCTTCGCTGCGCGAGCCATTTGAAGCGCCGTAGCGCGAATGGCAGTCGGGAGCGCACCAGCGAACTCGCCGAGCGAGAGCGTTATGCCCGCGGGAGTGGTTCGACCCGGCGGCAGAGCAGGGCCGCCTCCGCCGAGGAATGGCATGTCAACCATGGGCCCACCGATGCGGCGAGCCGTGCTGAGAAGTGGGTCCGTGGTGGTGTCCGGGTCCGGCGCGTCGAGCGCCGCTTGCGGATTGTTCGGGTCCACCATCCGCCAGAACTCGCTATTGCCAGGCGGCAATACGTACGTCGCCGGACTCAGGTTGTTGGGGTTGTCCGTCTGTTCGACCTGCCAACCATCCGGCGCGACGAGCATCGATTGGTCGTAGGGGAATGGACCCGAGTTCTGCGCGTGCCATCGGGCGACATCCGCCTGGTTGATGATGATGGGGAAGCGCCATTGGAAATCGGCCATCGTCGGCGGATAGATTTGAACGCCCGTCTTCGTGTACTGGCGAATGCCGTACGCGCCCGGACCGTTCGCCGCGACGAACGCAGCTTCGCTCGGGTCGGGCGGAGGAAGCCACGACGTATCGGGGTCGCCCGGTTGAGTGCCGGGAGCCTGGTTGCCCATGCCGCTCTGATCGTACGGCGTACCCTGATCGTACGGCGATGGCGGGTACGCGCCTTGGTCCGGCGTGTACGGCGTCGGCGGATAACCAGGCGGAGCTTGCCCATAGTCGGGCGGAGGTGCCTGCCCGTAGTCCGGCGGAGGCGCTTGCCCATAGTCCGGCGGAGGCGGCGCCTGTCCGTAATCGGGCGGAGCCGATGGAGCATACGGCGCTTGAGGATACGCCATGCCGTAGTCAGGTCCGGCGGGCGGAGCTTGACCAGGCATCATCATGGTCATGTCGGGCGCGGCGCCTTGGTCGCCACCCGGCATCATCATGGTCATGTCGCCCATGTCAGGGCTAGTGCCCGGACCGACGAGACCCGGAGCGGAACCACCTCCGCCTCCACCGTCGTCGAACAGGGACATGAGTTCGTCCACGCTCGCGTCGTCGGTCGAGACATCATCGTCGGCGCCCGACGTGTAGCTGCGGCCCACTTCCAGTTCGGACGATGAACCTCGTAGAGACTTCCTCATTTTTCACCTCACCCTGCGCGCCGTTGGCGCGACTTTGTGGTTCATTGCTAGGCAGAAACCAGCGCCGACTCTCAAGAGTCGCTCAACCATCATTCTTCCCCATCCCGAGAAGTCGGGACGGGTCAATCCGCTTGCCACCCGGAAGCCTGACGAAGATATGGAACATGCGAGTGATGTCCCCGTTGGGCTGGGGAATCTCCCTCAGCGTGAAGTCGGGATGGGCCTTCACCCCATACCGAACGGTGATCTCTGCGGCGAGTGCGCACGCGAGGTCTTCGCAATCCCCGCTCCCGCGCCGGAACGTCTCGGCGACATCTTGCCACTCTTCTACGCCCGGTGGCTCCCTGAGATACTTCACGTATCCGTCGAGGATGCCGGGCCACTCAGGGTGGCGCTTCCACTGATCGACATCAATGAGGTAGAGAGCGTGGAGGCACGCGCGAAGCACGACCATCCCATGCTCGAAATCTTCCCCATTGACGAAGTGGTCCCCAACGAACTGGATATTTCGCATCGCCCTGCGCTCCCGTTGGTCGCGGGTTGTGGCTCAAGAGTCACTCGGGGAGTTAGAGCGCAGCTACGTACGCGCTCGCACTCGCGAGCCCCGCGCCGCTCAACTCACTCTGCAACCGTTGGACGGCTGCCGTATCCCCCATCGCCCTCGCTCCATCAACCCACTTGCGGAGAACGTGTTGCCACGTCGAATCTGTCATGTGGGGAACGGCGAGCAGTAGATTCTTGATAGGCACTTTGTCGTAGTACGAAGAGGCTTGACCGACATCGACTATCTCAACACGACGCCGCATGGTGCCTCCATTAGCGTGACGCTACCCGCACGGGTGGGGGTTACCCGTCCTGCCCATCCCGAGCCCCGCTGCCCGAAGGCTTATACGGAGCACCCTCGTCACTAGGGCAGCCTGAACGCACAAGGCCCCCTAGAGGCGCAACGGCAGACGGCCCACCGTTGGCCCCTAGAGGGCATTGCACGTCTACTCGATCACTCGACCGCCGGGCCGATGATCGCCGCGCGGAAGGTGGCCGCGGCGCCGCTGATGTTCGTGACCGAGAGGGTCACGTCCATGCTGATCTGCGCCGTGTCGCCCTTGAGGCAGACGCCCACGCCGTTCTCTTGGAAGATGCGTGCGGGCACGCTGCCTTCCGCGGCGAACTGCGAGTTCTTGCCGACCTTCACGTCATCGATGGTGAACAGGCCCGCGATGTCGCTCGGCACGACCAGGCGGTCGATGCGGAACGGCACTTGGGGCCGGGTCGTGATGCGCGCCGAGGCACCCGCCGCGACCGCCGTGGTCGAGACGAAGCCCAGCGGGTACTCACGACTCTTGGTCGGCGCACGCTCGTGAAGGAGCGCGCCCGCATCCGCCCGACGCTGCGCGATGGCAGCTTGGAGGTTGCGTGCGAACGCCGCGCGCTTGGCTTGCGGGGATGCGTACCCGCGCGCCATGCCACCCGGGTACTGCATCGCAGCGCCGACCAGATCGTCACCGGCGATGATGCGGTCGAGGCGCGAGTGCCCCGAGATCCGCTCGTCGTCACCGATGAACTCACCAAGGATCTCGACGAGATCCAAACCCGATTCGAAATGGACGCTCATGTCGTGTCTCTTCTTTCTTGGGAACGTGGTTGAGTCAGGAACACCAACGCCGTCCAAGAGCAGAAACAGGGCGACGCCCGGACCCCTCCGAGCGTCACCCCCAACTCTCGAATGTCAGCCTAAACCGACTCTCAAGAGTTGAACGACCGTCGTCAACGGGCCGGGCGGAGGCCAGCCTGTTGAAGCACCGTGAGTTCCGCATCGCTCAGGCGATCCGCACCCGCCGCGAGCGAGGGCTCGCCGTGCACCGCCGCGGGAGCCGCGGCCGTGCCACTCGGAAGCGCCGCACCGCCACCGGCCGCCGCTTCACGCGCCATGCGGTCGCCGATGCCGGCACCCACCGTCGTGAGGTAGCTCGCGAGAACACCGTCACCGAGGGAGTGAAGGTGCTCCTTGTACTTGCCACCACCGAGGAAACCGACGCCGTGGAGGATGGCAGCGGCGCCGAGATCCGCGGGCACGCCCGCCACCTCGACGGTGCCATACCGTCCCTTGAGGACACCGGCCGTGAACGCGGCGCCGCCGACTTCCATCGTGCGGATCACCTGCCCGACCGTTTCCTCCGACTTCTCCGCGACCGTCTTCGCGCGCGCCATGAGGCGCTCCGCCTTGTGCTTCCAGTCCGCCGCTTGAGCCTTGCTGATCTGAATCGCCGCCATGCCTCTACCCGTCCTCTCTTGGTTTGTTCGGCCCCGCTGATTCCCGACTCTCAAGAGTCGGTGGCTGAGTGAGCCGAAACAGGCCACTCGGGCAAGCTATTCATCCTACCCCCATGTCACTACCCTGTCAAGCAAAAAGAGCCCGACCGCATCGCGCAGTCGGACTCTTCGGCGTATTAGGGGCGCCAAGGCGCCCCTAATACGCTGGCCTAGTGCAAAGTGGTAGCTTTGGGAGGCTTTTTTACCGACTCTTGAGAGTCGATACCACGTTTTACCGACTCTTGAGAGTCGATAGGGGTCCTTTGGACACGGTTTGACGGCCGCCGCACACGTTTTTGAGTACGTGTACCACGTTCCTTAGGCGCGAGTCCGATGGGCGGACGTTGCTCGTTGGGCGTTTCGGGAGGCCGATAGTTGAAGTCAGAGAGGATCTGACGCTCGTAGGCTTCGCAACGGACCTGTAGGTCGGCGAAGAGAGCTTCACGGACGAAGGGACGGGAGATACACCAACGGCAGACGATGGCCTTGGAACCGTGGAAGATGAAAGGGTAGTAGAAGAGGGGAGCGACGGGGGAGTACAGGCCGGCGCGCTCCTTGGTCAAGGAATAGTTCCATGAGCAGACGCAGCATGGTGGATTACCGTGGCCGATGTCAGTCATGGATTTGGTTTGTTGCGCAAGCGCATGAAGGGTGGAGCGTTGCCTCGATCGAGGGTATCCAAGAGGAACATGCGACCCTTGGCGCGTTGAAGAGGGGTGACGGCAACGCGAGACGTGGCGGGGTGGTACGTTCGCTCGTAGGTGATGCCCACGCGACGCTCTTGAAGAAGCATGAAGATGAAGTCTTCAAGGCGTAGGAGAGAACGGGCGTGACTGGCAGAGTGATCGTCAACGACATTCATATGAGGACTCCTATCGACTCTTGAGAGTCAGTTGGCAGAACGCGGAAAGACGAACTCCAAGTCAAGTAGCCTCTTCGCGATTTTGAACGCGCCACCCTTATCGAGAAAGCGCTCACTGTAGATGCGAGCCAAGACAGCGCGCGGAACCGTCTTCAACTCTTCGGCCAAGTCGGACCACTTCTGATATAGCGCCTCACGACTTGTCGCATTACCAATCGGCCCGATTGGCTTGACGAACTCCTTGCCTTGTGCGCGGAGAACGACACAGAGCCATTCGCCCGTGTGGGGCGCGTCGATCGGAACGGACGGAACCAGATAGATATCCTCCGCTGAAAAACCGAGCTTGCGCAAGGCTTCATGCACCGTCCATGCGTCGAGCAAGATCGGCGGATAGTTCATGTGCTTGTGAGTGGTCATTTGCGGTCTCTATTCTTGGAGCAGAGCGGCTACCGCACTTTGCAAGATGTTCACGCCCCACGCCCAAAACCATGCAACGGTCATGGCTGATAGGTCATCAGATTCCAGTTGCGGTGACCGCGCACACGGCGCTCGCGACGCGAACCGGGGCGTGCGATGGCATCGTGGGTGTTCTTAGTGGTGACGAGTGGCGCACCCACGACCTTGCGAGCCGTCTCTTGCGTCCAGCCTTTACCCGGCGTGTAGACGCCGATGTACCCTCCCGTCGCGAGAACGAGAGGTTGCGTGACGTTCCCACGGAACGAGAATGGGCCGGAAACGGGCACTCCCGAACTGGATGTCGGGTCGAACCATGCCGGGAGTACGAAGTCGCTCACGGTCCGTGCGATGGTAGACAGACCCACAAGGTATCCCAATGAGTCGTCTTCTACGGCGTCGCAGACCTCATATGCGATGAATGAGCCATCGGGCCGCATCACCATGAGATTGATGAAGGGGTCGGCGATCATTTCCAGAAGCTCATGCGATGCCGTGACGATCCATAGACCGCCAAAGCGCTTGGTGGTCGCGGCGAACACCTTACCGAGCGGCATGCCGTTCGATTGGATATCATGCACGCCAAGCTCGCCGGCCTGGTCTGCATCGTCGGAAACGACGACGAGTGCATGGTCGGATGGGATGCCGTCACCGCGCTTGTAGAAGCACAGTTGAGCGTCGTCGTAGTGAGGTGCGAAATCACGGCTGATCTGCTCTTGGAGCGCCGGGACTGCGGCTTGGACTTCGGCGTCAGTGAGGACGGTGGACACGTTCTGAATGGCGATCTTCATCATGGGAACCTCCTAGCGACTCTTGAGAGTCAACGAAACAACAAGTTAGAACAAGGAATCATAGAGATCGCCGTAGGGCGGCAATCTCTGAGGCGGTAGCATTACTCGGGATGGGCACCCTTTCACCCTTTCTATTGGTGAACCACTGCCATGGAGGATCTATCCTACCTGTTCGACGTGCCTCGTGGAAGATATGACCGACTAGGTGATATGGCCCGTGTGTCCCTATTTGACGGAGCAAGGGGCCACCATTCACGTCGGCACAGATAACGCCGGGGAGGGCATGGCACTGTCGGCACGCTCGTTGAATGAGGGGGTCCGCCATGACGCGCGCTAGCGACTCAGCCATCACACGCTCTCTTATTGCCGCAACCTCGCGAAGCTCCGCATCGTGCTTCTCGTCACGACGCCGCTCACGCTCCGCTTCACGCTGCCTACGCTTGATCTCCCTAGCCTCTTCCGCATGCACTTCCGCCATTGTCATCGTTGTATGGCGATTCTTCGTGCGGAAGACGCGACCGTGTACGTAGGGGATTTCCGGGTCCGGTCGTGGTTCATCGGTCATGGCACGTTTCCTTTCTAGCGACTCTTGAGAGTCAACGAAACGTCATGGGATCGGCGTGACCAAGCAAGTAGAAAGAGCGATCAGTGGTCGCGGAAGGAACATTCGCGATTGCCTTGACGACGATCGTAACGTCCATCCCTGGCATTGCTCGATCGAGACGGAATGTCACCGTATCGAAGAGAACGCGTAGCGGAACGGGATAGTCCATAAACTGCTCTTGCACGCCAACTCGGAACGATTGGACGATGAAAGAGCGTTCGGGAAAATCACGAGGATCGTCTGTTTTTAATCCCTTTACGAAGCTGACGCCTCGGAAGGGAACTTGTGGCTTGGCAACCATCCTCACAATGGTACCCGCCAAGATCACCTGATTGGCGAAGATGGTGAATGGGAGATAGTCTTCACGCTCAATCATGGGAACCTCCTAGCGACTCTCAAGAGTCGGTTAGTTGTCCGCCTTTTCGGCGGTACAGAGAGGACATTCATTGTAGAACTTGAGATAGCTTACCGCGTGCTTGTCACACGTTTTGAGGTCTGCCGCCGTTACCGGAACGGGAGCGATTTCGGATTCAGCGGCAGTGGCAAGCATGGATGCCACCAAGTAGATAACGCCCGGCGGAAAGTAGAAGGTGAAAGCTCCATCGTTGATAGTTACGATGGTGCGACCGTTGACACTCTCGATGGTAAGCAATCCCGGCCGATCGGGATGCGACCCACCTGTTTGAACGATGGCGCACCCGCCAATGATGTTACGAGCCATGACGACTACGGACCGCCAACGAGCTTGTTGGATGCAAGGATCTTGGCAAGCGCTTCGTCGAGCGTCTGTCCGCCTCCATAAAGACGAAGGCTCGCGACGCCCGCCGTCGCTCACCTTTTTGAGTGTCGTCGAGCCAGCGTTGGAGTCGGGAAATCGCGTCGTTCATAGGAATCTCCTAGCGACTCTTGAGAGTCGGTTACGGGCAAAAGGGGCAAGTACCTACGGAATGGCCATGCGCGCACAAGTCATCGGGGACCGGGTGGTTTGACCCCCACCATGTCCACTTTGCGTCGAGGGCCGCACGCTCCCTCTTGAGCGCAGCGTCACGCGTCTTCTCCGCGAGTTGACGAAGGGCGTCCGCGCTAACGGTCGGTAACTCGACTTGGAGTTGACCTACCCCTCGCATATAGGTGCATTCCCAATCGGGACAGTTCTCACGGCGCGGATATCCGTGATTGCAACACCGATGATATTCACAGTAATAGGGCGTGAGCTTGCTCGTGAGCGAACCATCGTCCGCTAGGCACTCAACAGGTTCCTTACACATAAGGCAGTGCCCGAGCATAACTACCCCGGAGTCTGTTGCTCGTCGCGCCGGTCCAGCGTCAGCACGAGACTGTACTTCTGACCACTCTTCTTGTTGGTGGCATAGAGGACGATCAGTTTCTCTCGTTCCTCTTCGCCGATCTCACGCTCACTCGTCAACTCCCATTCGTCTCGCACGAAGTTGAGTCCCGTCTTGAGTAGTGACTTGAGAGCCGACAAATCGTCCGTGATGCTCATCTTCCGTATCCCTTCTGCGAATCCTTCTTTTCGCGCCAGTACACTTCTTCTGCCGTGAAGTGTCGTCGATTGGGGCTAGCGTCCGCCGCATCCCACGCCGCATTGATGGCATCGCGTTGCGCGCGTGCGTCGTTGGACTTCTCGTAGGCTGCGACAGCAAGCCCACGCGCCCGGTTCACGAGGTCCGAGAAACGATCGGTCATTTGTAATCACCCTTCACACGTTAGTGGTTCTGTTGATCGTCAACGAAGACTACTCGTCTTCGTCCTTCTCGCCCGCGGCGCGAGACTTGTTGTCGAGTGGCGGACGTTCGCGCTTGGCGGGTTCCGACGAAAGCATGACGCCTTCCTTCTCGCACATGCGGAGAACGGAGAGGGCCACGGTTCCGCCCTCGGTGACGCGCATGGCAGCGCCAGCGCCGATGATGGTACGGACTTGACCCTCTTCGATGACGAGGTGAACGCCACCTTGCGCGGTCGATTGTTCGACGAGACGACGGAGAGCGAAAGTAAAAGCGGGGTCGGACTGTTCTTCTTCCAGGCGGCGCGGGGTTCGCGCCATTCCAGTGCCGACCTTGACCTCTTGGAAGAGACGCTTGCCTTCGTCGAAAACTGAGAAGGCGTCGTCGAGGAATGACGACTGAACCGGGGTGGGCTGAACATTGGACTTCACGGGCTTGTCTGACATGACTCTATCTCCTTTAGTTGGAACACTGACTACTGACTCTCAAGAGTCGATACGTCACGCACAAGTACGTTCTTATCACTCTTGAGCGCATCGGCGCTGACGTAGTACACGGTAAAATCGAAGTCGTATAGGACTCCGACTGACCCTTGCTCGGATACGACGAATACTTTACCCAAGCCGAATATGGGGTGACGCCATGATTGGCCTACGCGGACATCGCTCACAACGATGGTCCGCCAACTGGACAGACAGAATGGTGACGCTCACCCGGTTGTGCCCCACAAGCGACGCAACGTGCAGCAGCTTCGCGCTCGCGAGCGTCAGCGTCGAGTGTGTCGGAAGCTCGCATAGTTGTCGAGCGCAAGTTCATTTTCCTGGCCGCTTGCTACAGACGAACCAGAAGCCCCACACGAAACCGAGCGAGCCGCCGATGTGATCCCCGATCGACAGGTCACCAAGCGCCTCGCCTAACATGCCAGTCCCAGGTCTCCATGCTTACTTGTTCTCCTTGCATTGGGCTCGGTGGAGGTAACCCTTGCGAACGCCGCACCGTTCGCAATCCTTGGTCGCGCGGGTGCGGCCCATGCCCTCTACCCACGACACCGCGACGGCCGCAACCTGGATAAGCTCCTTCTCCAAGTTGGCCATGTGCTTGTCGTTGGCGAGGTCTCTCATTTCGAGAACGGCTCGCGCTGCCTCACCCACCTCTTCCACGAGCACGGCGAGACGCTCCGTGTCACTCATTTCCGGATCGCGGCAAGTGTACTTGAAGCGCCCTTCGGCCTTGAGTTCCTCTTGGCGACGACATTCGCGCCGCACCGCCTCAAGCACTAAACCGTTATCATCGTCGTAGCCACTCAAGTATCCCATGCGAACCTCCTTTTAGAAGCCATCTTCCGCGTCGCATTGGGCAGCGGCATGCGGCCCTCCGCATTCTGGACACCGAACATTGCTCGGAAGCGACATGGGCACTCGTACCATGTCTTCGGGATCTCTCCCCTCCAACTCCGTGAGCCGCTTACGACACCACGGGCAATGGCAGGTGAAGGTCTCGGTGTTGTACAGATCCGCACTATTAGCGCGTACGTCCACAAGAGGGCGAATGAGCGCCCAACCAGAAACGGAAAACACGGGGCGCACAAGCCCACACGTATCGCACTCGTAGTGCGTCGTTCTTCGAATGCTGTATTTGGGCATACTCACCTCAGGCAATAAGAACACGAACACTCTTCGCGACCGCCAGCGAGGGCGTAAGCGACTCTCAAGAGTCGATGCCACTTGCTACCGGGTAGCTCTGCCAATCGACTCACGAAACGAAACTGGCAGGTCCCAAGAAGTTCCCGCACATAGGTTGCGTCAGACGTTAGCTGTATCTCGTCTTCGATGCGTCTCGCCACTCGATCGTACTCTTCTTCCGAATCGAGAGTGACGTTTACACGAAGACCGCGCTTGATAGCGTCACGTACCTCTCCCATTGCATTTCCCCCGTACGCGCTCAAATCGCCTACCGGCTACGCCTAGTCGAAACTCGCTACTCCCCTTGATGTTGTCGAGCACGCGTGCACGGAGGTTTTCGCCGTGGACTGCCAATGCCGATACACACATGGGGCAAATGTGGATAGAAGGGGCGACGTAGTCTCGCGGCTTGGAACGAACCAAGAAACGCCCCGCATACTCCACCCAACCAGCCTGACGCATTTCGGCGTCAAGAGTGACTTGCAAAAGTGTATCCGACAATCGCAGACGCGAGTGGATGCACAGATCGCAAGCTATCGCACGAGGGTTCTCGCAATAGATGGTCATGGGCCAGCGTCGAGACAGCCACGCGACAGGTCGCATGCGATGCCGCAGTGGTAGGTCGCTTCCGCAACGCATCCCCCACCCGTCGCAACGACGTGAACGTACGTGTAGGTTACGCCATCCCAATGGCATACACTGACGCACCCCGTATCCTGACCGGAATCCATCGACTCTTGAGAGTCGGTAGCATGCGCGTCGGAAAGGGGCATTCCTGCGTCCACGATGCCCTGAGAAGTGTCGCCGGCCCACGGGGCATCGATAGGAGCCGCCGGAGTGGCGCACGCTCCTAGGAGCGCATAGAGCACGAGGCACATTGTCATACATCCACGCATAGACACCTCCGTCGGACAGTAGGACGCAAGGCGAAGACGAGTTATTCACTCGCCGAGAGTACGGCGAAGGTTGCTCGTCAACTCGCGAACCTCGCTCATGTTCAGGGCAATCGTTGCCGTGCCCTCACTCGTCGCGATCGTCATTTCGACGTAGCCAGTCGGGAGCCGTACCGGAACGGGTACGTGTGTCTCGTGCACTTGGGCCGTGTTGGGATTCGAACGTCGAACGATTCTGACTTTCATATCAACTCGGCATGAAGAGTGAGAGCTTGCCGGGGAGTATCCAATACCCTTCGATGGTCATACCATCGATGGGCGCGGTACATCGCTCCTTGGCATGATGCTCAAAGGCGCGGTCGAACGATGGCAGCTTGGGAATCCACAAGGCGCCACACTGACGACACCACACGAAGGGGCAGGCATCGGGAACGGCCCCACCGTGTATGCCTGGCATCTTGATCATGCAATTGGAATCATGTTCGCAGTTGCTCATTGCCCCTCCTTTACGTCATCGGTCAATGTCAGACCGCAGACCTTGCATGTGCGCTTACGAGTGCCGTCCATGTCAGTCCACGGTTCCAAGTCGTGTACGTGCGACTCTTGAGAGTCGGTTGGTTTCATCTTCGCCGAGAGCTTCGCGCCCATCGCGTACAGTTCCTCGGCGATGATCATTGACCCTGAGTCTCGCGCGACGCCTCCAACGACCGCGAAGATGCCCGTGAGCAGTGGAGGCATCTTGAGTTTCGCGCCAGTCTCGCGAAGGAGCCTCGCGCCATCGATCGCATTCTTGACGCGCTTCAACTCTTGGTTGAGCGAGTCGGGGACGTTCGGAATACGCGTCTTCCGACACTTCGGACAGACCTGCCCGTAGCTGACCGTCTCACACTCTGAACATGCTTCACTCACTTTGAGCCTCTCTTGCCGCGGTCACCGCGAGCCATTTCGCTAGCACGTTGATGGCCTTGATAGCCTTGTCTCGTGTGATGCGATACTCGTTCACGAGAGTAGGAAGCGATGCCATCGCCGCATCGACCATCGTCTCACGCCGCTTACGACGACGCATGAGCATCCACGCGACGGCGATGATAGGCGCATTGAAGAAAACGAAGAAGACGCGAATGCCCTTGGGATGGAAAGTCGGAATCTCGCGCACTGGACAGCGATAGACGCGAGCGACAGCGACTCTCAAGAGTCGATTGACCTTGAACGAGCAGTGAAGCCCGTACATGAGAAGGGTGACGTAGATGATGACCGCAACGAGGTATGCCATGGCTAGGGTTCCCACTCGTACAGCACGTAATCGTCAGGTACTAACTTGTAGAAGCGAGGCGAATAGTTCGTGACTTCCTTATTGAGAAAATCGACGATTCGCTTGCCGTAGCTCTCATGCACCTTCTCGCAAATGAGAATGTCGCTTGTCGTCTCAGAGTCGTGGTTGTCAGCGCCGATGATCTTCATTTACTCACCCCTTTCCTGACCTTCCACGGATCTTTCAAATCGTCTATCCGCCAAGGCTCCGTGCTTCCATTGGCGAACGTCCGACGCTTGGGCCGCGAATAACCGCGTAGCATCTTCACGACCGTTTGTGTGATGGGTATCGTATCTCCACTTCGATAAAGCTCCTTGATTCGCGCCATGCGCTCCGCCTCAACCACCTGGCCTTCACGAAGTTGCATCCAGCGCTTGAAGGAGACTTCGCCGATCCACTTCTTCCGCGCATCCTCGTCAAGCCCTTGCGGCATATCCCGCTTATCGGCAAGGCTCATCCCCTTCGCCTTCACCTTCTTGTCGATGCGATAGACCTTCGGCGAAATGAACTCTGCCTCCTTGAAGACTAGCTCTAGCTTGAGTTGGCCGAGCTTGTCACCCACTGGCAGGTCCGGGCGATTGGTGGAGAAACCATCCGTGTCGCAGTAGTGCTTGACCTCGCAAGGCTCCATGTGGTGATAGAGGTTCCGACGCGCGAGCGCGGTAATCTGTGACGAGATTGGCACACACTCGTGTGGGATTTCTGCCTCGTTTTCGAGTAGCCAGATTCCGGGCAAGAGTTGAGTCATGCACGAACTCTCGCGAGGATCGTCCACTTTGGGTGGATGGGCTGGAACGTGTGGGCAAGTTGTGAAAGGCGGATTGATGAGTAGCTGTTGCTTGTGCGTGTTCTCAGCAAACTTGCCGTAGAGACTATTGAGCAAGAGCTTGTAGACGATCTTATCAAAGTCGGTAGTGCCAGTGCGCCGCTTCTCGTAGAGGGTGGTTGCGTACTCTGCAAGGTCCGAGAACGGCTCGAACTGAATGACCCTACCGACTCTCAAGAGTCGGCCACCTTGTTCCTCCAAAAGCTCTAGGTCTACTTGATTGAACCATCCTTTCCACTTGCCAGTCGGAAAGAACACGCTCCCTTCGTGACGAAAGGGAAGCGGCGGAAGATACATTTCAGGAACCTCGACATCCACCTCAGCCATGTAGAGCGCATGCTCACCCTTCGGAATACTATGCCCCACTGAGAGCACATTACCCGGCGAAGGCGAGGTCATCGCAAACGGGAAGGAAGAGTTGATGTCGTAGTAGTACCCGTCTTTGGCGTCGCGCTCGAATACCTCCACTCGTGAGCCGAAATACGACTGACGCGCAGCCAGGTTAATCTCGGGGACGGTACGAATCTCGCGCTTGAGATACCGTCGTCGGAAGAGACGCATGGCACACGATGCCAGCGTCATCATCAACTCACCACCGATATCGAGTAGCGCCGTCTCGAAAGCGTCAATCGCTTTCCAAAGAATCACGCAATCGAGTCGGTTGTATTCACAAAGCTCTTGCCAGTTATCAGTCTCGAAATCGACTGAGCCCTTCTCCATACCAACCCACTTGGCGACGTTGGCAAGAGCAGTACCGAACAGCCACAACGAATCAACGAACGTCCATTTGTTCCGACCGCGACGAACGTGAACGATGATAGCCGATGAACCTGAGAAGGACGCCTCTACCTGATATTCAGAACGCGTGACAAGCGTTTGCAGAACAAAGAGCATGTCGGCAAGTCCGCCGGCGTGTGCATAGAACCAACGCCCATTGTTGCGCTTCGTGAGTTGAGCGTCGAGGAACTCATTGATGGTCCGATAGGGGGTGTACTTGTCTCCATCGTAGACGCCTACCAGGGTAACACGAGGTTGCTTGACATCGCGCGTCTTACTGCCCTTGACCGTCTCTCCACGTGACCATTCTAGATCGTACACTGAGAAGCGACGCATTTCGCGCGGCGTTGTGACCCTCGTGATTGCCATCTTCGTAATCGTCCAATGGCTCAATCGACTCTTGAGAGTCGCTAATCGTGCATGACTATCACCCGATAATCATGGTCGAACGCCCCTCTACGAATAACCATGCAATACGCTAAAAAGGGCTGAACGTAGAGTAGTGGAGCTTGGTCTTCCTTGTACTCAAACAGTTGGTGCACGACATCGATGGATACCGCAGCGGCATACGCATCGAAGGCGCCGCTATGGAGCGACGATGCCTCGCGACTCACGTTGTTGGGCAGGCCAGGATAGACCATGCCCTCGCGCCGCACGTACGCGCCTACGGAGTCAGACCACCATATCGGGCGATGGCAGATCGCACCGATGCCGTAGGCTTTCCAAAGGTCGAACGTCGCCATGTGGGACCATTGACCCACTTCCCCCTTGCGACGGCATTCGACCACTGCCACGTAATACGTGCTCACGTCGGGCTCCATATCGACTCTCAAGAGTCAGTTGAACAGAGTCGGGTGAGGATCGCCGCAATCGCAGTCGTAGTGCCGAACGAGGAAACGCCCTAGTTGGTGACCACTATCCTGGTTACCGGACATACAGGCGCGAACCTCGTCGTCGACGCCAGTGCCCGTCGCAATGACTGCGCCGAGAACTGTCCAAGCGTTAGGGTCGTAATCAAGCTCGCGCAGCTTCGCACGCATCGCCTCGGACCCGGCCCTCGCCACTGCCTCTAGCTCATCTTCACTGAGTACGCTTTTCATTTTCGCCCCGGTCGCTTGTTCCATGGGTTCCAGTACACACGAATGAGAATCTCACTCGGCTTGCTTTTGTCACCGCGCCCCCTCAATCTCCCGTATTGATCTCGGAATGCCTCGCCGAGATAGCTCTGTTGAGCGCGGAAGATGTTGGTAGGCACGTCGATAGAGCGCTGAGGAAAGAGCGCGAAGCGTGCTTGCCCGCGATAACGAGGAAGCGGACTCGTAGCTGCATTCGCGAGATAACGGGCTTCGTCGTCGCTCAAGCCTCGTTTCCGATGGCGGTTGTACTCCTTCATCCAATCAGCTTTCGTGCCGCCCCAATCGGTAAGCGCGCCAGTGCTCACCCAATGATCTGGCGGGAGTCTGAACTCCGATGGCTTCTGCGGAGTGCCGTGGAGGTATTCGGATACGTCCGTGAGCAGGTCGTTGATCTTGTAACCGCGTTTGATGTCAGACAGACGCAGTTCGCCGTCCACCGTCCCATCCTTGTTAGAATGGACGTTGACGCTTGAGTGACTGTTCCCATCGAGGTCTAGAAGGAAGGCGACGCCGCGCAGCGAGTTCCGCATATCCTCAGCAGCCTTCGCCTGACGCTTGATATCCTTCTTCGTGAGCTTCTTTACGACCTTCTTGAAGCCCCGAGGAATACCCTTAGAACGTCCACCCGACTTCGATTTGGGAGTTGGCTTACCCTTCTTGGGCTTAGCCACTCGACGCCTTCTTTGCGCGCCCCATCACGACAGTCGCGAGTCGCGGCTCAAGAAGCAACCGCGCCGCCTCACGGAGCGCGTTGACTGTCTCTTGCTTCCATTCGTTCGTGACGGACGTATCCGCTTCGATGGCTCGCACTACGCGAAGCACCACCGTTGCATCGGCATCGTATCGCCCATTACGAGGATTGAAACCGCGGCCCATGAGATTACCCTTCTTCCTCTTCGCCTTCATCATCGAAGGCGCTGACTGACTCTGAGAGTCGTTTGAACCATTCCGCACGCGTTCGCTTGGCAGTGTCCGTCTCTTGTAGACGTTCCAACACTGCCACTACCTCGGTTGCGAAATCGTCGATGTCGATTTCTTCATGCGCGTCGAGGTCACCGGCGAGTAGATCGAAGATACTCATTTGCGTTCTTTCGGTGGAGGGGTCAACAGGGGTGGTCTCTTGGGCTTCCTAAGCGACTCTTGAGAGTCGATTACCGTCGCCTTCACTGGCGTAGGCGCCAACTGTTTTGGCGGCGCCACTTGGAAGATAATCCATTCGCGCCCTGAGCGAGTAATCAAGCGCACGAACGGAGGGCTAGCGTCGTCGTTTATTTCCATTCCCTCCACGTCCGACTTGAGGATTGACACCTCCTTGAATGCCGCCGGATCGTTCCCCAGCCATTGACCGTGGTAGAGATAGCCGCGCCCCCGTATGTAGCTGTCTTCGCTCATTGTAGTACGCGACAAGTGAGTCCGCCTCCATTCGGTTGCACTTACCTTCGGCCAGAAGTGACTGTATGAGGTCTGTCGCCCTAGCCACGTCACCAAACGTCGCACACGAATCAAGCTCGCGGTATGCGTCGCGCGTGTCTTCCGAGCGCATGACTGAGCCTTTCTCTTGCACGATCACGCTTGTAGAAACAGCGGTCAACGACATAGTAGTATGCCCTTGTCGACTCAAGGGAAATTGACTGCTCGGGATTGGCGAGGTGATACGCGAGCAGATTCGACCAAGCGTCACACCACCATCGTGCGCGTTCAACGCCGTCCGTTGTTGCCATTCGTCCGACCCTCTTCAAGCGGACGGATGTACTCTACCGGGGAACGCATTGCCTTGGACACATGGTCCCATTTGACAATGACTTCCTTGAGAGAAACGATGCCGACGACGGTGCCAGTAGACCCGTTGGCCTCTTGCACACGGTCGCCACGTTGAGGAATGGATGCGCTCTCAGCGTCCAAGGATGCCATCACAAGTGGCATGTCCAGTTGCATGACCACCAAAGCCCGTCCGAGCGCACAAGCCATCGTATCAGGGTCGCTGACCGTCTGAGCGATGGTAAGGAGCTTGTCGGCTATTTGGTCGATGATGCGAGCACGTTGCGCTTGCTGCGTGTAAAGACGCTCTAGAACTTGAGGGTCGAAAACGGCTTGTTGTGTGGCTTGCGACTCTTGAGAGTCGGTAGGTGCCAACTCCGCCACTGGATTGGACGCGACAGGGGGTGGAGCGGAAGCGGCGACCATTGCCGCCATTTCCCTCTCCAACTTGGCGCGTGCTTCCGCTTCGCTCATGGGCGTTCCCTGATCGACGATTGGCGCGAGCGCCGATTCAGGGATGTTCCATTCGATTTCCATAGTCACTCTGCCCCCTTCTCGGCCACCTTCTGCACCTCATCCATCTTCAATTCGAGATAGGTCACTGCATCGCAAACTGCCTGATAGGCAGCCCTTGCATGCTTGGCCACTACCAGCGCTTCCTCGTGTTGCTTTACCGCCTTCGCGAGACGACGCGCCTTATACCGCATCGCCTTGTTACGCATCGCTTGCAACTTGCGTCGATTTGGCAGGCCAGGCGCAAGCAATGGCGCGCCCGTCACCTTCTTCTCTGCATCACGCACGGCATCGACAAGATAGGGCATCAAATACCCTTCCTCACGATTCCGATAGTCGCTTGCAGCGGATTCCTGATTCTCCGCAAGAACCAACGCGTTCATGGCCTTCTCTTTTGCGTTGTGCGCCTCGACGAGCTTCTCTGCGAAATTTTCGACAGTTTCCGACATGAGACACCATTTCTTCCTGAGCCGTAGCCCTCTTGAGGAACAATGTGATTGGCGAGCTAGGAATCGAACCTAGATATGCAGATCCAAAGTCTGCCGTCCTGCCATTAGACGACTCGCCATTAGTGCTAGGTGTCAGCAAACAACCGACTTCGGATGAAAAGGCGCCGAGCACACCTTCACACCCTCGCTACCTAGCTAACGAATCGCGCAATCTCGGAACATTGCGCAACGTAGCCCCGGATTCATGCCTTACCGGGGATGGCACAACGCGCGGGGATCTTGTTGGGCTTCGCGCGCGAAGATAGCCCACGGTTCAAGCCTTACCGTGGATGGCTCTCGCGCTTTGATGTTAGGTGTCGGGTTCCTTGTAAGGGATTACCAAGCCGACCACGTATGTTCGGCCGCTACACCTAAAGGGCGCGTAGTAGTGCCGGGGATAGGATGATGCCCACCTTGACCGCGCGAGCATGGGGCTTGCGCCCCGGTTCCACTCGCAAGCGAGGAACGATGCTCGTAACGGTACGCGCGTCCCGGCCCGCACCTACTTGGGTGATCGGGAGTAACAGTCCCGCACCCGTTCGTTCAGGGACCGCCGAACTCGTCGCGAAGTTCGTTCTGCGCGCGCACCGCCTCGGCGAGCTTGGCGAGCGTCGCCTTGCCCGCGTCCTTCGCGTACACGTCACACCGCCAGAAGGAACCCGCCCGACCGCGGAGCTTGATCTTCTCCACGGTGCGGACGAACACCTCTTGCGTCGTGCGATTCGCGGCGATGCCTTCCAGATCACGAATGCCGGCGCGTTCGTCGAGGTGAACCACCATCCCGACTTGAGCCGTGGCAGGCTTGGAGTCGCCATCCTTGCACGACGTACACGGCTGCGTCACGCGGATCTGATAGTAGAACTTCTCGTCATCATCCTCGGAATCGGCCCGCTTGAACCGACCGAGAAGGATGCCCTGGACCGTCGCACCCTCGGATGCGGCGAAGTACAGGCGCACCGCTGACTCCAACGGGTTGACACGACGGAAGCCTTCCGGCGCATTGTCGCCGATGACCTCCGACGCGAAGTCCGGGTCCTTCTCCACCTCGGGGGCGTCACCCGCATCCGCGTCCGCCCGCTCGCGCCCGTTTCCCTTGTTTCCCTTTGCCATAGACACCTTCCCTGTTCTGACCGTCTCTCTATCCGAACGTCCCGACTCTCAAGAGTCGATTCGAGCGCTCCGCCGAACCATTCGACGAAAGTCAACTCGAAAACGTGAGCCACCACACTATCACAGTCGTAAACGATTGTCAACAATATTGTGAAAAATAGTTGACATGAACATTTGGATGGGGTATTCTGACCACCAACTTACGGTTACAGGGACCAAAAGTCGCCATGAGTGCGACGTTTTGGCTCGAAAAGTGGGTCGATCTGGCGCGATTTACCGACTCTCAAGAGTCGCTCAGACGAAAACATTGACTTTTTCGGTTGGCAAGGCGCTTGCACCTAGGGATTTCGTTCGGGCGCCTTGACAACTGAATACGGTATCGACGGGGCTACCGACTCTTGAGAGTCGATAGCGGCGCCTAGGGAGGCTTCCTAGTACCGACTAACCCGCCAATCGCATAAGACGCATGGAGCAGTCTACGGAGGCTCCTAGCAGCGCGGCGAGAGGTTGTGAGGGCGAAAGGAAACACGGAGCGAGAGGGGCGCGACGACAACCCGTCAAGTGTGGGCCTACGCCCGCATCATGGTAGCGAACGAACTGCGGCGTAGCTAACCGCGGGCCAAGTGAGGAATGCGGACGTTCGCTACCATGATGGAGGCGTAGCTTCCTACCGACTCTTGAGAGTCGGTAACCAACAAAGCGGAGAGTGCATCATGGCAAAGGCGAAGAAGGAAGAGAAGGCAACGGCAGTCGAGAGCTACGAGGGAACGAAGGAGGCGCCGCGCATGCAAGTGGTCGCGATTCCGATCTCAACCATCGACGTGATCGAGGGCTTCAACGTGCGTCAGACGGATGCCGACAAGCCCGATGGTGAGGGCGCGCGGGAACCCTACACCGCCGGTGGTGAGCGGAGTCCGGTCATCGGCGTCGGTTCCATGGGCACGTCGATGGACACGCTCACGGCCGATATCAAGCGCAACGGGCTCTTGCAGCCCATCCTCGTACGTCCCGTGGGCACACGCTACGCGGTCGTGAGCGGACACCGCCGCTTCGCCGCGTGCAAGACGCTGGAATGGAAGACCATCGATTGCGTCGTGCGTAACCTCTCCGATGAAGAGGCGTACATCATCAACCTGACCGAGAACATCCAGCGTGAAGACCTCTCGCCGGGTGAGATCGCCGACAGGGCCATCGTGCTCCGTGCGCGCTTCCCCGAATCCTTCGCGCCGGGAAAGGACGGCAATTCGGAGAAGTTGGCGAAGCTCTTGGGCGTCAACAAGGGCTACATGAACAACCTCATCCGCCTCGCCGAGAAGCTCCACCCGTCGATCTGGAAAGTCTGCCGCAACGGGCGCAACCCGAACGCTCCGCCGCACCACAAGCTCCACAAGTGGATCGCGCTCGACGATCACGACGAGCAGTGGGCCGCGTACCAGGATTGGCTCGGCGCCAAGCCCGCTGACAAGAAGGCGGACGAAGGCACGGGCGGAACGAACGCGGATGGGAAGACGGAGTCCGAGAAGAAGCACCCGGAGTTCCGCCGACCGTCGCACCAAGCACTTCTCGACCTGGATCAGACCATCGTGGCGCTGGCCAAGGAAAAGAAGATGGACGAACGCGAGAAGTCGATCGCGCTCGCCGTGCTCCGATACTGCATCGGGAAGACAGACGCGAAGGGCAACCCGCCCGCACCGCCGTATGCTCAGGCCCGGGTCAGCACGACCGAGAGCAAGAGCAAGAATTGAAGTGGAGTGAGAGAGGCTAGGCACCGAGAGGTTCCTAGCCTTTTTCACGTGCGGCCCCTGCCTATCGACTCTTGAGAGTCGATGGGGTGGGAGCGCATAAGGCGCTAGAAGGATGATGAAGATGGCCGAACGACAGTGGGAATATTGGTGCGCGGATTGTAGTAGCCGATTGGAGCTTTTCGGCACCACATTGCCCCAATCGTGCGAGGCTTGCGGAAGTCACGCACTCGCCAAAGTAGAATCGGGAAAGCCCATCGTGCGAGAGCATCGCAAGCTCGCGGAGCAACGCGCAGCCGAAATGGTCATGTGCGACAACGACTGAACCATCGCAAGTCGGCCCGATCCTAGCGACTCTCAAGAGTCGTTAGGATAGGGGCGCAATGCGCCGGAAAGGTGAGAGTGCAACATGAGTCTCGAAAACGGCAAGGTCACGGTCAGCAAAGAGGGAAAGGTCATCATCGAAATCGACGGGATGAAGCGTCTTCGTCCGAGCGGGAGCGGCAAGAACGTTCTCGTGTGCACGGGCAAGGCGGACGTGGAAGTGAACGGTCGCATGATGACCGTCGCGGTCAACGTCTACACGAAACCGGAGTAGCACGCTCGCGTGCGGCCCCTGCCTATCGACTCTTGAGAGTCGATAGGGTGGGAGCGCATAGTGCGCTAAAGGAGGTGCCTATGGGAAAGAAGCCTAGAAGGATGAGCGAGCGCGGAACTCAGGCTCAAACACAAACGGAAGCCACTGCCAAGGTACTCGTCGCCGAACATGGGGAGGCGCGAGCGAGGGCAATCGTCACGGCGGCAGCCTTGGGCATGCCCGAGGCGCAACAGATCGTACAAGGAGCCGCGGTCGTGGCAGCGCTTGAAAACGTCGCCAAAGAAGAGAATGCGAAAGAGACGCAGCGCGAGAACAAGCCCGTGACCGTGTGTCGAATCTGTCAGCGGGAAATCGGTTCGTGCCTCCAACACATGCTGCTCAGAACGCATGTGCGTGAAGAGAGGATCTCTACCTTCGCGAGTCGTAAGATGGCTCGCGAAGCGGGATACGAGGTCTGACCATGGCACGAAACACAAAGGGGTGGTTGGATGTCGCGAGCGTTCACTACTGTCCGGCCGAGAAGGGGCCGACTCTATGCGGAGTTCCGCGCAAGCGATTGCCTGAGAAGGCGCGCACGCATGACACGACGAAAGTCACGTGCAAACAATGCCGTCAAGGCATTGAGAGTGTGGAGCGTGCAAGCATGCGTGAGACAGCTTCGCTGCTCAAAGAGGTTCTCGCGAGTGTGGGAATCACGGCGCTCATTCAGATTGACGACACGGATACGGTCGTAACGTTCGCGCTAGAGAGTCATGTGCTCAGGCTCGCGTCAATCGTGAACCGGACCAATGCACTAGCTCAAACGATCGTCGCCTACAAGGACGACGCGCACGAGTAGCACTAAACGAGAGTGAGAGAAGAGGGGTGAGCTTAACGGCTCACCCCTTTTCTTTTACCGTTAACGAGTGACGGAATGCGCGACTACGAGCTAGCGACTCTTGAGAGTCGGTGACGGGGGAGGGGGGTGTAGTGTCTCTGGGG